>ERZ1031954.42-NODE-42-length-47680-cov-7.910131_pt1 | contig 47680 bp, 47 predicted proteins | sample MGYA00516701_ERZ1031954 | MGnify/ENA primary metagenome ERZ1031954 (study PRJEB33719, sample SAMN04261284) | wastewater metagenome | biome: rural village; feature: human; material: feces | host: Homo sapiens | place: El Salvador | collected 2013-01-07 ...
CATCACGGGTAAAGGTATTTAAATCACAAAAGGAGAGAAAGTAATGGAAAAAACAAATCGTGAGGGATTTGCTTCCAATTTTGGCTTCATCATGGCTGCTGTCGGTTCCGCAGTCGGTCTGGGCAACATTTGGGGCTTCCCGTACAAAATGGGTTTGAATGGCGGCTTCGCATTCCTTCTCATCTATCTCGTTCTCGCAATCTTCATCGGCATTGCAGTTATGGTCGGTGAGCTCGCCATCGGTCGTAAGACCGGCCTGAGCCCCATCGCAGCATACCGCAAGCTCAGCAAGAAGTTCACCTTCCTCGGCTACATGGCGCTTGCCTGCCCGTTCCTGATCCTCTGCTTCTACATGGTTCTCGGCGGCATGGTCATGCGTTACGCAGGCGGCTACCTGCTTGCTATGTTCGGCGTTGACACCTGGGGTGTTGCCGACATTTCCACCTACTTCGGCGTCTTTACTACCAACGGCACCTCGATGGTCATTTGGACCCTCATCTTCATCGTAATCAATGCAGTCATCGTTGCGGCAGGCATCGGCGGCGGTATCGAGAAGTTCTGCAACATCGGTATGCCCTGCCTGTTCGTTATCCTCCTCATTGTTATCGTTTATGTCGCTGTTCAGCCCGGAGCAATGGGCGGCTATCAGTTCATGTTCGGCGTGAACTTTGAGCCTTTGCAGAAGGACTTCATAGGCGTACTCAAGACTGCGGCAGGTCAGATGTTCTTCTCGCTGTCGCTCGGCATGGGCGCTATGATCACCTACGGCTCTTACCTGAACAAGAAGGAAAAGATCCAGAAGAACGCAGTCATCATCGTCGTTATGGATACCCTCGTTGCAATCATGGCCGGCATGATCGTTATGCCTGCATGCTACGCATTCCTCGATGGCAACACCAAAGGCGGCCCCGGCCTGCTGTTCCAGTCCATGCAGATGGTATTCCACAACATGGGCGGCTTCATCGGCGACCTCATGGGCTTCCTGTTCTACTTCCTCGTTTTCATCGCAGCAATTTCTTCCTCCATGTCCCTGCTCGAGGCTCTGACCTCCTCCCGTGTTGACCGCAATGTTGAGGCAGGCAAGGCTCCCGGCCGCCGCAAGATCGTTATCGTCTTTGCTATCCTCGTTGCCATCTTTGCTCTGCCCAACGCACTTGACGGTATCGGTGCCGGTGTTGCAGGCGGTGCAGCAATTGCAACTCCCGCTGAGCTGTTCGGCATGACCGACGCAATAAAGGGCTGGAACGACTGCTGGCTTGACTTCTATGATATGCTGTCCGAGGGTGTTCTGATGCCTGTCGGTGCAATGATCATGGCATTTGCAATCGGCTGGATCTGGAAAATGGACTTCGTCGTTGAAGAGTGTGAGGCATCCGGACACAAGTTCTGGGGCAAGGCCTTCTTCAACATCTGCTATAAGTTCATCACCCCGATCGGTATGCTCATCGTTCTCTACGGCCAGATCACCTCTTACTTCTTCTAATAGCAACTTCAAAGCAGCGGCATGAGCCGCTGCTTTTTTTCATCGTGTCAAAAAAGCCCTGTGACTTTTTTGCACGCTGAAAAAACGCCACATTTTTAGTGAAGCGCAGCTTCGCAAAAAATCTCGCTACGCTCGTCAAAAAGCCTCAACAGGCATTTTTGATAGCTATAATCCAATTTGAGGTGGGACCTTTCTCGCTGCGGCTCGGTCACGGTGCGGCTCTGACATGCCCCCGGCATGTCATTCACTACCGCACCGACACTTCGTTACCCCCTCACACCCCCTGCTGCGTATTAGATTTTACTGGTTGTGCCTATGTTTCATGGTTCTTTGACAGCCTGTCAAATATAAGCCCCAAGAGTATTGCACTCTTGGGGCTTATATCGTTCTATAACGGCTTTGAATGGCGGCAAGGATGAGCATTGTCCCGATAAAAGTATTGTCCTACGGCATTTACATAGCCTTAAATGGCGGCTTGTCAAGGCAGTTTCTTGCTTTTACCGCCGTATTTTGCCTGCGCCCGTTATATCACTGCGTTACCATATAAGCCGTTGCTTTGTACATCAGCACGCTTCGGGCAGTAATTATGCACTGTGCTCTATATTCGCCCTACAGCCAATAGAAAACCCCGCCCTTGGGTAAGGGCGGGGTCGGGTTTTGCTTAGATGGGGTCTTGCTTACTGCTCACGCTTTTTGCGGTAGAGCACTGTGCCGCCGACTGCCATCGAGATGACCAGTACGCCGATCCACAGCTCAACATGGCAGTCATCGCCGGTCTTGGGCTTGTCGTTATTCGACTTGCCGTCGTCCGGCTTATCCGGCGTATCGGGGGTGCCCGGTGTATCCGGGGTGTTCGGATCGTCCGGAGTGGGCTTATCGGGATTGTCCGGAGTGGGCTTATCGGGATTGTCCGGGGTGGGCTTGTCGGGGTTGTCCGGAGTGGGCTTGTCGGGAGTCTGGACTGCACCGCAGTTTGCGCACACACCGTTTACATAGTCATGACCCTTTGCGGGGATGACCTGCGTCTCGCTGTAGCCGCAATCGCAGCTGCGGGTCTGCTCGCCGGGCTCTGTGCAGGTGGCAGCCTTGGTTACGGTCCATTCGCCGAATGAGTGGGTGTGCTCAGCTACCTTGTCGCCGCACACTACATCGGCACGGTCACGAATACGGATGCGGGGTGCGATCGCTGTGCCGTCGGACAGGGTGAAGGTGTTGTCGTAGGAGGCAAGGCCGGTGACGGTGATCTCACGGCCGACCTCGGCGTTCACGACATCCTTTGCAGTGGTGATGTAGCCGTCGATGAACACACGGCTCTCATCGCCGTTTGCGTCCTTGACCATGATGGTCTGAACAAGGCCGTTTGCCATTTCAACACGGGTGATAACGCCCTTGACGGTCACGAGCGAGCCGAGCACGCTGCCGTCGTTTATCTGCTTGGAGGTCACAACGGTGGGCTGGACGGGAGTTTCCTCGCCGATCTTCTCGATACTGCTGACTGCCAGCTGGCGCTCGCCCTGATAGGAGCTCGTTGTGCCGCTGATGCGGACCTTGTCGCCGATCTTGAAGTTGCCGGCAACGGGGAAGCAGTTGATGCCAGCGGTGTCGTCCTGGACATAGATGCAGTCGAAGAATGCGGTGTCCTTATCGTAGCCGGAGGCGTTGGAGGTCACGATGCCCTCGATGGTGTACTTGACATTCTCGTCCTTTTCCGCCTGAACATCGGCGATGGGCGTGACGGTCACGGGATTTATCATGCTCAGCAGGTTCTCGCAGATGCGGTAGTTGGAGTAGTTTTTCTCTGCTCCGTTATCGACCTGAGCCTGAACCTCGAAGTTGGACATGAACGCTGCGCCGGAGACGATGATGAGACCCTTGCCGTCAAGCTGCTCGGTCGCCATTACCATCAGGCGATTATCATTTTCCTTGAATGCGTACTTGGGAGTGCCGGCACCGCCGAGACCGTCGCCATCGACATCGACGGAATAGGTCGTCGCATGACCGTAAACAACGGGGGAGACGGTGGAGGGAAGTGTGCTCGCTGCGTTGCCGTTTGCGTCCACTGCGTAGACGGATGCGCCGCCGTAGTGGCTGAAGCGTTCGGTGTAGAGCTTGTCGTACGGGTGGTCGGCATCGTAGATGACACCGGCGGTCAGCGGGTTATCGTAATTATAATCGCTGAAATACAGTCTCCACTTATCAACGCCGTCGGCTGCGCTGCGAACATCGTCGTAGGTCGCATCGTCGCTTATACGCAGGCTTGAGCCGAGCGCCTTGAGCACATCGTTCTGCGTTTCCGCCATGTGCTTTATCGAGGGGTTGTTCAGGATAACATCGAAGTTTTCGTAGTTATCCGACCAGCCTGCGAGAATTACCGTGCCGCCGTTTGCGTTGAACGCCCTGATGGCTGCAAGCTCCTCAGCGGAGTAGGTTCTCGGGTCAGACTGCGCCGCTTCGAGACGGCGGGAGGGAGCGGTGAGGATAATTGCCTTGTATTTGCTGTTTCCGCAGGCAGCAATGAGGTCGGCGGAGGTGCCCAGTGTAACGGTGCGCACGCTGTACTGCGCTGCGAGATTGCCGAAGTTGCCCATGGAGTCTTTGTAGTTGCCTGCGACATACTCGTTGTAGTGGGAGGCATCGATGCCGATATACACGAGCTTGTCTGCGTCCTGAACATCGAGCTCAAGCGTCTTGGTGAAGGTGTACTCGTTGCCGCCCTGCTCGACGACTGCGGTCACGGTCACGGTGGTGACACGAGCCTTGTCGGGAGTCCACTTGAACGGGATCTCAAGGGTGCTGCCTGCCGCAACGGTGTAGCCGGTCTGGTCAACGCCGATGCTCACGCCGCCGATGGTGTAGGACAGTGCCTTGACCGTTGCGTCGGTGGTCTCACTGTTGAACATGGTGGTCGTCAGGGTGAGCTCCTCGCCCGTTACGGGGGTGGAGGTGCCGCACACGAAGCTGGAAACGCCGAGCTTGAGCATTTCGCCGACCCAAACGGGAGCGGTGACTGCAAGGTCGCCGTCAGCCTCGGTTACACGCACGAAGTAGTAGCTGTAGCTGGGAGCAAGCTGAGCGGTCAGCAGACCTGCTGCGAGCTCGGTGGGATCGTCCCAAGTGTAAACGACCTTGCCGGAGTTTGCAACGATCTCAACCTTGCTGATGGAATCGGTCTTGTCGGGATCTGCCACGGAGACCTCGATATCGAGTGCCTCGGGAACTGTGGAGAGGGTGGAGCCCATCATGTTGCCGTTGACGGTGTAGCCAAGCTCAAGGTTCTTGTCCTCGGTCGAGTACATGCGTCTTTCACGGATGGCCTCGTAGATGCCCTCCTCGCTGAAGTTGTCGGTGATGATAACATCACGGGCATCGTTTGCGTTGCCCCACTTGCCCTTGTGGTTATCCTGGTTGTTGGTGGGAGCGACATGCCAGCCCTTGTCAAGAGCCATGATGTAGTATTCATAGCTGGGGTAGTAGCCGCCTGCGCCTATCTGACCTTCGCCGTTGCCGACCTCGACCATGTAGATGCGGGAGTCGATAACGCCGTCCCAGTAGGAGAAATCGGAGAAGGTGCCGAAGGTGGTGCCGGGGTGGTTGAACTGGCTTATCGAGTCAATGCCCTCGGACTGGCTGAGCAGTGCATAGTATGCCTTCATGCCTGCGTCGGAGGTCTTATTGTTGAGTGTCTTGTTGTTGCGGGATACGATGCCTGCGGTGTTGAAGGTGTTGATATGACCCGGGCCGCCCGACCAAGTCATCTCAAAGCCGCCGATGGCGATAACGCCGGTGTTGGCGCTGTTGAAGTCAGCGATCTTGTCCTTGTATTCCTTCCAGCGCTGCTGGCTGTAGGCGGTCGCAAGATCCATGTTGTACAGTGCGCCCTCGGGGTTGGCGGCGCTGGTGGTATCAAAGTAGTTCGAGTGGTCGGTGAATGCGACAAACTGGATGTTTGCGCTCTCGGGCAGATTCTTTACATAGTCAAGAGCCGTGTCGAGAGTACCCGAGCCGTCGGAATACTGGGTGTGGCTGTGCAGCTGACCGAAGTAACGCTGGTACTGTGCCTTGCCGACGATGAAGTACCAGTTGAGCGTTGCGGTCTTGCCGTCGGTGCGAGTGACTGTGACCTGAACATCGACACGGCCGTCTGCCATGTCCTTATCGGGAGTGTAGCTTATCTTGCCGTTTGCAACGGTCGCCTTGACGGCTGCACCGTTCACGGTCATCTCGATCGTGGGATCAAAGCCTGCGTTTACGATGGTCGCACCGATGGTCGGGCGCTTCTCGCTTCCGGTCTCGGAGCGGGCTGCGGGCATCGGGTCGATGACGGACGGGTCGTCCTTGACATCGATATCGGCTGTGCCGTTGATGGGGATGTACTTGTTGTCCACGCCTTTGACGGAGACGGTGAGCTTATCGCCCTGAACGAGAGCGTCGGGGATGTTGATGGTGTAGCTGCCGTCTTCGTTCTTTACAACGCTGAGTGCGGTGCCGTCACTGAGCCATGCTTTTATGTCACCGCGGACACCGAAGGGGGCGTCTACGGTGAAGGTCAGCTCGTAGTCCTGACCGACATAGGCCGGAAGCACAGTGCCAAAGTCGAAGCTGGGCTTATTCACGATGCCGTCCACGATAGTGGTACCCGTCACGGGGTAGAAGCTAAACGAGTAGATGGTGTAGTCGGTGACATTGTACATGGAGTAGACCTTGAAGCTGTCGTTATAGTACTCCAGCCACTGGCTGTGCTTGCCGTTGTACTTTGCCGTGCGGCTTTCCATCTCAAAGCCGCCGACGCCGCCGGAGCAGGGGCGAACCAGCCAATCGGCATCTTCACTTGCGGTCTGGGTGTAGAATGCGTTGTTGCCGGTGCCGTTTGCACACAGGTAGCCATAGGTCTTGTTGTAGAAGCGGTAGTAGTCGCCGTTTTTCTGAACGGTGAACACGACTGCGCCGTTTGCGCAGCTGGCCTTGCCGTCCTCAATGGTGGCAGCCGCTTTGAGAATGGACGGGCTGTCGGTGTTGTTGTCCTGAGCAGCGAGGACTGCTCCGGCGTTGGCGTTATAGATAACGACCTGACTGCCTTCCTCGGGGAGACCGCCTGCGGGCGTATCCGAGCCGCCGTCGTCGACAACAAGATAGAACTGCTGAGCGAACAGAGCCTCGTCGCCTATCTTCGAGTAGCTGCTCCAGTTGCCCTTGTCGGCGTACCACTCAAGGTAGTTGCCACGGACTGCGTTCTTTATGTAGAAGCAGTCGGCGGTCTTTGCGGCCTCAAGCTGCCATGCGGTGTTGACATCATCAAGAGGGGTGCTGGTGAACTTTGCACCCATGGAAAGCTTCTTGCCGTCTGCGGTGGAGAAGGTGTAGCTTCCGTCGGCGTTCACGCCGACCGTCCAGATATCGGCCTTGGTGTAGCCGGAAAGCTTGCCGTCTGCGATGGTGACGGCAGTGCCCTGATTGTAGTAGGTTCCGGCGTAATCGGTGGACAGAGCCTTGAGGTTTGCGGGGTTGAAGATAACGACGGTGTCGCCTGCCGAGAGGCTGGTGACGATGCCGCTTTCCTTGACCTTGAAGAACGCCTGAGCAAACAGAGCCTCGTCGCCTATCTTCGAGTAGCTGCTCCAGTTGCCCTTGTCGGCGTACCACTCAATGTAGTTGCCGCGGACTGCATTTTTAATGTAGTAGCAGCCGGCGGTCTTTGCTTCTTCAAGCTGCCATGCGGTGTTGACATCATCAAGCGGGGTGCTGGTGAACTTTGCACCCATGGAAAGCTTCTTACCGTCTGCGGTGGAGAAGGTGTAGCTTCCGTCGGCGTTCACGCCGACTGTCCAGATGTCAGCCTTGGTATAGCCGGAAAGCTTGCCCTCAGCGAGGGTCACATCCGTGCCCTGATTGTAGAAGGTTCCGGCGTAATCGGTGGAAAGAGCTTTGAGGTTTGCGGGGTTGTAAATAACGACCTTGTCGCCGTTCTTGAGCACTGCGCTGGGTTCGGGCGTGGGCTCGGGATCGGGAGTTTCGGTCTCGATCACGAGATACAGCTGCTGCTCGAATGCATCGCCTGTGCCGGTGTAAGCGCTCCAGTTGTTGTTCTTGGAGTACCACTGGAGACGGTATTTGTCGGTGCGGCCGGTGTTGTCGATATAGAATGTGCCGTCCTTGCCGTCAACTGCGGTGAGCTTCCAGCTGTTGTTCGCTTTGTCAAGCGGAGTACTGGTGTAGCCGGTGTCCATGGACAGCTTCTTGCCATCTGCGTTTGCGAAGCTGTAAGTGCCGTCAGCGTTTATGCCGAGCGTCCACTTGTCGACCTCGGTAAAGCCTGTGAGCTTGCCGTCCTCGACCTTGACATCGTTGCCCTTGTTGTAGAAGCCGGAGTATTCCGTGGACAGGGTCTTGAGCTTTGCGGGGTTAAACACCACGACGGTGTCGCCGTCCTTGAGGATGCTCAGGTCGGTGACGATGCCGCTTTCACGGGCGGGAACGGTGTTGAGCTTATAAAGGGTAAACTCAGACGGGTAGCCGCCGGGATTGCCGGAGACAGTGGTGTTCTTGTATGCACGGAATTTGTTTGCCGAGCCCTTGTTGCTGGCAAGAGTAACGGTGTCCGAGCCCTGACCGGCAAAGCTGAACTTGCCGTCGGCGAAGGTTGCTTTCCAGCTGTAGTCGCCGGACTGGATGCCGTTAGTGTTGCCGCCCTTGGGAGCGATGGTGTTTCCGCCGCTGTCTTTGAGCTTGATGCCGTCAGTGCCGACTGTGACCGTCCAAAGCAGGGCGGAGTCGACCGTAACGGCGTTTTCGTCTGCGGTGACAGCTGTTGCAGTCAGCCATCCGCTGTCGAGGACACCGGGGGCATAGCCGCTGTCGGTGACGAGAACATACTGACCGTCAACAAGCTCAGACGCTTGCGTGACCTTGGTCGCTGTCACGGTTGCGGTATCGTCTGCCAGTACCGAGATCGGCAGCAGTGAGACCAGCATGAGCAGCGACAGCAGAGCGCTTAATAATCGTCTGCCTTTTGTTGCTTTCATCAAAGGACCTCCTTTTCGATTCAACCTCTCCGTTTTTTGGCTCGTTCCGGCAAATTGCAAAAAAATCGCCCTCGCCTGCGGAAACAGGCGAATGACGATCTGCAAATCAGGGGTGTTGCCGAAGCTAAGGCAGAACTTGTCCTAAAACGCAGATTGAGCCATAAACCGGAGCAAACCATATTAGTTGATGAAACCATTCTAACATACCGTTCCCGTAAAAGCTACATAAATTTTGCTGCTTTACGCACTTTTTACGAGCTTGACAGGGACATACAAAATTGCTATGCTGAATGTAAAATGAAATGGGGGTCTTTTGGATGGAAATGCACGCTCCTCGGCGAAATCTTAAACAGTGGCTCAAGAATAACCGCATGAGTATTATCGTGCTTGCGGCGGCGCTCGTGCTTTTTGTCGTACTGCGTGTCATCGCTGCACCCGAGGACGCTGCACCGACGACCGACGGTGACTATGCCGAGTATGAAAATGCAGTTGTGACGAATGTACTGTCGGACACCACATTCGCCGACCCCACGGCGGACAATGCACTGCGTGGCGAGCAGCTTTTGCTTGCCGAGGTAAAGACCGGCCAGTACAAGGGCGAGACCTTGCAGGTCAGCAACTATGTCGGCCCGCTTTACGGCGGCAGAGTCGAGGTCGGCGACGGCGTGACGCTTCTTATCTCCACCTACTCCGACGGCAGCCACACGGCAACGGTGTACGAGTATAACCGCATGACCGTACTTATTATAATAGCCTTGGCATTTGTCTTGGTCACGGTGCTCGTTGGCGGCAGAGTCGGCGCAAAATCGCTCGTCGCTCTCGCCATCACGCTTGCCTGCCTGTTTTGGCTTTTGATACCGCTGCTCATTAAGGGCGCCCCCACGCTGCTCACGGTATTTCTCGTCTGCGCATACATAACCGTGGTCACGATGGTCATTCTCAGCGGCACGGGACGCAAGAGCATCTGCGCCATGCTCGGCACGGTCGCCGGTACGGCTATCGCACTGCTGTTCGGCCTGTTTACGCAAAAGCTTGCACGAATAAGCGGCCTGCGTCTTGCCGATGTCGAGCCGCTTTTGCAGCTGCGTCAGACCGGCACGCCCATCGGACTTCAGGGACTTTTGGTCGGCGGTATCGTCATAAGCGCACTGGGCGCGGTGATGGATGTTGCCATGAGCATCGCCTCGGCGCTCACCGAGGTGCACACGGTCGCACCGCAGATGGGCGCAAAGGAGCTGTTCCGCTCGGGCATGAATATCGGCCGTGACATGGTCGGCACAATGACGAATACGCTGATACTTGCGTTCTTAGGCAGCGGCTTTGCGCTGGTCATTTACCTGTACTCGCTGAGCCTCAGCCCGCACCAGCTGCTCAGCTCATCGTATCTTGCGATAGAGGTCGTCAGCGGCATATCAAGCAGCATCGGCGTTATTCTGTCCGTCCCACTGACGGCGCTCATAAGCTCGGTTCTGCTGGCAAAGGACAAAAAACACGAATAACATAGCAAAACGCACCGCTTCTGCGGTGCGTTGTTTTTATTCGGCGGCGCTCGGTGCACGCCACATGTTTCTATATTTAATAAAGTAGAAGACGGCCATAACAAGGCTCAGAAGCTCGCCGAGCGTGAGCGACAGCCATACGCCGTCCATCTCGAAAAACTTCGGCAGGATGAGCACCGGCACGACCATGAACAGCATCGTGCGGCAGAACGAGAGTATTGCCGAGGTCTTGCCGTCGTTGAGGGCAGTAAACCAGCCCGAGGCAAAGACGTTGAACGCCATCATCGCAAAGCTCACGGCAACGATTCGGAAGCCGTGCAGTGCGACCTGCGCAACATGCTCATTGCCCTTTGCAAAGAAGTCGACGACCGCACCGCCGAAAATGTAGCTTATTGCGGTGACAACGACCGAGGTGCCCAAAAGCGACCACACGCTGATGCGGAAGACCTTCGACAGACGAAGCTTGTCGCCTTTGCCCAAGTTGTAGCTCACGACGGAGGAGATACCGTTTATATAGCCTCTGAACAGGCCGCCGAACAGCCCCTGAGCGTACCAGATGATGGTCAGTGACGCAACGCCGTCCGAGCCGCCGATATCCATGAGTATGCGGTTGAACAGAACAGTGATGACCGAGAACGCAAGCACACTGACCATCTCCGACGAGCCGTTTATGCAGCTGTCGATGATGGCTTTCGAGCGCCATTTCGGCCGCACGATGTACAAAACCTGCTTGCGGTTAACGCAAAACCACACGACACCCACGAACGACTGCACGGCATAGCCGATGCTCGTTGCGATAGCGGCACCCGCAAGGCCCCAATGGAACACGGCAATAAACAGCCAGTCGAGCACAATGTTCAGCACACCGCCGAGCACGGCGAGAAATGCGCCCAAGCCCGCCTTGCCGACGGTTATGAAGCTTAAGTGGAACATCATACCGAACGCCGCAAACGGCAGCATTATCAAAACCGGTATCATATACTCACGGCAGTAGTGCAGCAGCGCTTCGTCCGAGCCGAGGAAGCGGCACAGCGGGTCGAGAAATACAAAGCACAGCGCCGCAAGCACGATGCAAAAGCCGAACGCCACGGCGATAAGCAGCGAAAAATCCTCACGGGCCTCCTCGAGCCTGCCCATGCCTATCTTCTTGGCAACGAGCGCATTGCCGCCCGTGCCGAACATCATGCCCAGCGCCAGCGACAGACCGATCATCGGCATGACGATGTTTATCGCCGACAGAGCGTCCGTGTCGACGAAGCGGGCGATAAAAATTCCGTCGACGGTGGAGTAAATGTTTTCAAAAATGCTTGAGAATATTGTTGGCAGAGCAAAAAGCATCAGCCAGCGGAAGCTTACCTCATGCTCAAGCTTCATTTCAAGTTCCATGTGTTTTCCTCTTGGTGTTCAAAGCGTTTTCATTGCGCTTATGCACGCCGACATATACCGGCGGGTAAGCGAGAGAAGCTGCTCCTGCTCACTTTCGGTCAGCGAGCCCATCGCAATGCGGTCACAGTCACGCAAGCGGCTCAGAATGTGCCCGGCTTCGCTCCTGCCGAGCTCGGTCAGATGCAGAGCTTTGTTGCGCCTGTCCTCGGGTAGCTCCCGCATCCGCAGCCAGCCCTTGTCATAAAAGCCCGTGACGGCGGCATTGACCGTCTGCTTTGGCAGAAAGCACAGCGAGCAAAGCTGCTTTTGCGTGCAGCCGTCTGTCTCGTAAATTGCATCGAGGATGCACAGACTCGTGTAGCTCAGCCCCACGGACTTGGCGTAATCCTCAAAGGCAGCGTCCCATTCGTGCAGACATGAGCAGTATTCCTGAATGTACTCGGCGATGTTATCCATAGCGCTCTCCTTAGTACGAAAACATTTTAGTCCAAACACCGTACTATTCTACTGCGCACTTTCACCAAAGTCAAGGGCAAGTTTTTTGACTACTTTGTTTTTAGAGATTATATTTAAAATTTAAAATTGAGGTGAAATTAACGGACAAGAAAGACATTGTTAGAGCTGCTGCATGGATAGTCGGCGCATTGCTTTGGGCGGTGATTGCCTGCGATAATATCGCCCAAAGCAACACCACCTGTGCGGTGACACAAGCGGCGCTCAGCGTCTGCTTTATTATATATTACGGCAAAAAGTAAACAAAATTGCGACCCGAGAGGGTCGCTTTTTTGTTTATATAGTTTACAGATGCCGAAAAAGCAAGTATAATCAGCTTAAGTTGACTTAGAGCCGAACACTATCGGTTTTGACGGGCAGCTTTCCGCCCATGCTTCGCTAAACCCCTAGTCCATATATGTCCATTATGCCCGTCAACTTACCAAGCACAACGGAAAATCAAAAAATCAATTAGGGAGGAAAATGATGAAAAAATCGAAGGTATTGTACCTGCTGCTCACGCTTGCTATGTGCCTGAGCCTTGCTGCCTGCGGAGGCGGCGAAGATGAGATCACCACGCCCGCATGGTTTGAGGGCATGGTCAGCGACTCACAGAATAAGGCCGACTTCAGCCTCTACGGCGGCACTTGGACGGGCGATGGCGGCAGCTTGGTCGTCGAAATGTCCGAAAGCGGCGATGAGGTGCGATTTGCGCTGTATGACGCAAACAATGAGATAACCGCCAGCGGCTTTATACAGACCGAGCCCCAGTACAACGCCGATTATTTCTACAACGAGCATGACGGCGTTGCCCACCTGTGCTCCGTCCCCGGCGATGTTCTCACTATCGACGGCTTCGGCGAGTTTACCAAGACAAGCGGCGATAAGCAGGACGATAATGTCGGTGACGGCGATTACAGTGCCCTTGCCGGCGAGTGGTATCTCGACGGCGAAGAGGACGCACTGAGCGTCATTGAGATAAAAGCCGACGGAAGCTGGTCGCTTCTCGAGCTCATGGACGGCGACACCGAGCGAACTGCGGTCGACTGGGGCAAGCTTCAGACCGCCGACGGCGAGGGCGCATACTCCGCCGTTTCCGATAACTTTGAGGATGTCGCCTACGACATGACCGTTGTAGACGGCACAACATTTTACTGGGGCGGCGAAAACGACAACTATCAGAAGCTGTCGTAAGGGGTGCTGCGATGAAAAAACTTTTTGTGCTCGTTATTGCACTGCTTTTGTGCCTTTCTGCCTGCGGGGGATCGGATGACGACATTGCGGGCGATGACTGGCGCACGAGCGGCATCGTGGTCGCCAACGGAACGATAACTCACGACGGCGAGAGCGTGGAGGTGCTCGTGACCATAAGCGACACTTCTGCTGCGTTTTACCGTGACAGCGCCGAGCGGGTGCTCTTTGACAGCGTGCTGTTTCCCGAGAGCATCCCCGACGCAAAACAGGCGTTTGAAAGCATCTCGTTTGACGATATAGACGGCGACGGCGAGAGTGATGTTGTCGTCCGCTTTGAGCACGAGATTGGCGACACAACGGAGCTTGTGTGGATATGGGATCCCGCCGAGCGCTACATGTTCAGCAAGGAGCTGTCCACCGGCTTGACCGGCGGTGATGACACCGAGCCGTACTTCGCCGCAAACGGTCTGCTCACAAATGGCGAGGTAGGTAAGGGCAGAGTTAAGCTCAAAGACGGCGCAAGCTTCTATGCAAATCTGGGCGAGGACTACGCCACCGGCGACTGCTACTGGGAGGTCAGCGTTGAGTATGACCAGACCCACGACGGCATTCGGGAAATGCAGTTTGATGCAAAGTGCTACATCCCCGCAAGCTCCGTGCCGGTTTTCAGCAAGGACTTTATCACCGTCACCGACAGCGAGCTTTACGATGCCTACTCCGGCATGTGGCTCACCGCAGCCACCGCCTACGGCAGCAGCGACCGTGGCGACAATTACTATGTCCACACCGTCGAGCGGGATGGCGTGAACAGCACCATCGAGTTTGCCTACTCCACCGACTGGCAGTACAATGTAGGCGACTGGGCGCAGGTTTTCACAAAGAGCTATGTTGTTTACATGCCCGAGGACTACGACGGCCTTGTTTTCGCCGCCGAGGCTCAGCCGGATAATTACAAGGACAGCGCAAAGCGCATGCAGCTTGACAGCATCTCGCCCGAAGCGGCCATCATGGATATCCCCACCCTCGACCCGCACAGCAATCTGTATTTTGCCATCTGCGGATGATAAAATGGAGCGTGACCGATAAATGAAGAAAAGTATTGCGGTGGTTTTGGCAGTCGTGCTCGCCGTATCAACGGTCGTTTTCTGCGTCCTTTGGCAGAGGGCTGTGCACGACACATCCGAGCTTGAAGCCTTTGCGCAGGCGGAGGCGCTGAAGGCTTACACCTATTTTACGGATTATCAGTCCGGCAAGGATAATGCCGACTATTGGCAGGGTGTCGCAGCCTTCCATGCGTTCACCGATGCATACGGCGTTTTGACGGAGGGCACGAACAAATCTGCAAACCGAGTTTTCTGCGACGAGGTCTACAGCAGCTTGACCCAATCACTTGAGCAGTCCCAAGCGCACATTGAGGAAATTGCCTCTGTCATGAAGCTTCTCTCGGAAGATATCACGAACGAAACCGCCCACGCTAAGATGCTGGAGCTGCGGAATGCACTGAAGTATAATTAAATGTGCTGTGGAATTTGATGTTGAATTTTACAGCAAAACGGGGTATACTAGGCTAGAAAGGAGCTGGTGTATATGCCGAACATAAAACCCATTTCCGACCTGAGAAACTACAGCGAGGTGCTGCATGATGTGGCGGTCGGTGCGCCCGTCTTTCTGACGAAGAACGGGCGGGGGCGGTACGCCATCGTGGATATTAAGGACTACGAGAAGGCGCAGGCGACGCTTAAGCTTATGAACGAGCTTGCCAAGGGGCGCAAGTCCGGCGAGGAAAAGGGCTGGCTGACATTGGAGGCCGTGGAGGAGCGCCTCGGGATAGGGCATGAATGAACTGCATGTGTCGCCTAAGGCGCTGGAAGACCTAACGGAGATAAAAAATTATATCACCGAGGAGCTTGAAAACCCGCAGGCGGCAGCTTCGGCAGTTGCGAGGATCACCAAAACAATTCGCATGCTGCGTGAGCACGCCCTGCTCGGTGCACCGCTATCCTCCGTTGCCGATATCGATAGCGACTATCGCTATCTTATAAGCGGCAGCTACATGATATTTTACCGCACAGCCGATAGGCATGTTTTTATCGACCGCATCCTTTACGCTCGCCGAGACTATCTTCACATCCTGTTTGACGACCTCACTTTTGATGAGTAACAAAACGCCGCAACAACCGTTGCGGCGTTTTGTTTTTACTCATCGAATGCAGCTTGTGCCATTTGCAAGAGACGCTGAGCCTGATCATCTGAAAGTGTAATGACATAATCGCATAGGGCTTGCTTCTGTGGAGATAAATCAACACCAGCAGAGCCGTGTACAGCATTCTCATTCAAACCTAATAAGTAAGCCGTACTTACATGCAATGCGTCTGCGATTAGCGATAGCTTGTCAAAAGGAATGTTCGAGATAATTCCAGTTTCGTATTTAAAAATTGTTTGCTTCGTTACCTTGCAGCTTTGCCCGAGTTCGGCTTGCGTCATTTTCAGTGCTTTGCGGCACATTTTTATTCTATCTCCACAGGTCTCCATGGTATGTCTCCTAAGGGTAAAATAAGGATTGCAGCACCTAATTAGCACACATCCGTAAATTTTGCTAACCGGTACTTGTATTTGTTTTTCTTTCCCGCATTTTCTAAATCATCTATATAGATTGCTCCATTTACTGTATAATCAAAGATGTTCGTAAATTTTAAACATAGAGCAAGACTGTACTGTTTGGTGTATTCAAATTTTGCGCTGGGAATTATGAAACGAATGGCTTTCGTTTTCTTTTCGGGAATGTAGATTGACCTTTCGGTTAATTTCGTCATGCCGTATAGTTGATAATTGCCGTTGCCTCGCAGCCCGGGATGAACATCAATTTGAACAATTGGATAGTCGCTGCTGTTGTTAAATTCAACATCAATATGATAAAAATAATTGCTCTTCATATCGCCACTGGTACAATCCAGCACTTCAATATCTTGCATATTTGTATTGAGATAATTAGGGGAATTTGCGCCTCGTTTATTAATTTCCAAGCAATTTATAGAGACCATAGAAACAAATTCGGCTTCCTGCAACTTTCGCATTTGTTCGTTCACTTTGTTGGCATTTTGGTTTTGCTTATAAGCAACAATACCTAAAACAACAGTGCCGATGAAAGACAGGTATTCTCCGTAAAAAGATAAGACATCTGCTGCGCCCCAAAGTGTAATATAGCCTTTGCCAACCTTATACGCCTCATTGATACCAAAATATATTGCCATTGATACGATAAATACAATTATCATTATTCGGATTAGACACCTATGCTCTTTTATAAAGCCTTTGATCTTATCTAGACATTTTTTCTCTGACTTCAATGTACAACCTCCATATATTTCTGATAATAGCATATAATACGAGAAAAGTCATCTAATAACTCGAAAAATGCCCATGAAGTGGGGAGGGGCGATGTAATTATGCCGGAACAGCGGCAAATGGCTCGTGAAGCGCTGTACGGCGCAGAACTAGGCGACACCTAACCCTAAGCACAAAAAGTACCGATTTTAGGTCATGCTGGCCTAGCTTCGGTACTTTTTCCTATCCCGAGTTTTACGGCGAAATGGCGAAAGCGTTTCTTTTCGACAAAGACGCAAAAAGCCCGAAAGATAAAATGTCAGCGTATTACTACGGGATAGTAGCGGTTGAATGACTGCGACAAGTCTGTAATAGGTCTGTAATAGACTGCAATTTCGCCCGATTTTAAGCCATTTTCAGCGTTTTTTGCAAGAAACAATATTCAAGAAAAAACATACCAAAACGCAAAAAAAGTACCGATTTTAAGCTGTTTTAGCCTAATTTCGGTACTTTTCTGTGGTGGAGATAAGCGGGATCGAACCGCTGACCTCTTGAATGCCATTCAAGCGCTCTCCCAGCTGAGCTATACCCCCGAGTGCAAGAGATATTCTAGCAGAATCGAGCGGCGTTGTCAACTGTAAATATTCCGTTTTTGCGCTTATTCGTCGAACATATAGCTGATATCCTTGCGATAGCGGAATTTTTTCTCCTTGCCCTTTAAAAGTCGAGCTATGCCGTGGCGATTTTCGATGAACACAACGAGCGCCGTCAGCAGCACGAGGTACTTGACAAAGGGCGTGTCGATCATCATAAATGTCACAAGGCACATCATGAGCGTTGCGGCGAGCTTCGCAAGCGAGACATAGCGGGTGGCAAAGTACACAGCGAGGAACACGACCAGCGTGGCAAAGCCGACGCCGGAGCCGATGAAAAACGCACCGAGGCCGACGGCGAGAATGGTCGTCGAGCCCTTGAAGCGGTACATTATCGGGAAGACGATGCCCAGCGCCATGCAGAACATCGCAAACGCACGACCGATATCAGCATGGCCGACGATGCCGAGCAGTATGCCGCCGAGTATCAGCGGAATGAGCGCCTTTGCGGCCTCGACCCCCAAAAACTTAGCAAGCCCCTTGATGCCGAAGTCCTTGACAAAGCGGGTGATGCCGAGGTTGTCGAGCGGGTACTCCTTCTTGATATCACGGTGGAAAATCAAATTCGATGTGAGGTTAACGGTGCTGATGCTGCCGAAAAAGTAGGCAACAAGAGCGGTCACGGAGAGCAGAAAAGCGGTCATTCCTTGTCTCCCTTCTGCCGGATCACCATCCTGATGGGCGTACCCTCAAGGCCGAACACAGCACGGATCTGATTTTCGATATAGCGCTGATACGAAAAGTGGAACAGCTCCTTGGAGTTGCAGAAAATGACGAAGTTGGGCGGCTTGATGCCGGTCTGCGTCATGTAGTACACCTTGAGCCTGCGGCCCTTGTCGGTGGGCGGCTGCACACGGGCCTGAGCGTCGGCAAGGACATTGTTGAGCATGCCGGTGGTGATGCGCATATTACTCTGGTCGTTGACGAAGTTGACGAGCTCAAAAATACGGTCGGTGCGCTGGCCGGTGACGGCGGAGATGAACAGCACCGGAGCATAGCTCATGAAGCTGAGGTCACGCATGACATCCTTGCGCATTTTCTCAAGCGTGCCGGTCTCCTTTTCGATAAGATCCCACTTATTGACGACGATGATGCTCGCCTTGCCGGCTTCATGCGCAAGACCTGCGATCTTGGTGTCCTGCTCGGTGATGCCCTCACGGGCGTCGATCATGATAAGGCAGACATCGGCACGCTCAATGGCCATCTGCGCACGCATGACGGAAAACTTTTCGACACGCTCGTCGACCTTTGACTTGCGGCGGATACCGGCGGTGTCGATGAACACATATTTGCCAAACTTATTATCGATTTCCGAGTCGACTGCGTCACGGGTCGTGCCGGCCATGTTGCTGACGATGACACGCTTTTCGCCGAGAATGTGGTTAATGAGCGAGGATTTTCCGACATTGGGCTTGCCGATGACGGCGACCTTGATGCGGTCGTCCTCCTCGTCCTCACCGTTATCCTCGGGGAAGTATTTGATGCACTCGTCCAAAAGATCGCCCGTGCCGTGGCCGTGAACGGCCGAAACGGCGATGGGGTCGCCCATACCGAGCTCGTAAAACTCGTATATCGCAGGGTCGACACGGCCGGTCGAGTCCATTTTGTTGACGGCGAGCACCGTGGGCTTTTTCGAGCGCAGCAGCATATTCGCAACTTCCTTGTCGGCGGCGGTGACGCCCGTGCGTACATCGGTGACGAGGATGATGACATCAGCTGCACTTATGGCGATATTCGCCTGCTCACGCATGAACATGAGTATCTCGTTATCGGTCGTGGGCTCGATGCCGCCGGTGTCGACGATATCAAACTTGTGGCCGCACCACTCGCACTCGGCGTACAGCCTGTCACGGGTGACGCCGGGCGTGTCCTCAACGATGGACAAGCGCTTGCCCACTAACTTATTAAACAGCATCGATTTGCCGACATTAGGTCTGCCGACAATGGCTACGAGAGGTTTTGACATTTATTCAACCTCCATTCTGATTATATTTATAAAATTGCTCTTTATCAAATCGGCTCAATTGCCCGTCTCGGGCGGGGAGCTTCACCTCGGGCAGATTATCGCCGGAGATGGCATCCCACAGGTCGAAGCCATCCTGACCGATGGGGTAGATGGGGACGCCGAGAGCGGTGACGGCATCTTCGAGCAGCACATCGTCCAAGAAGTCCATCTCGTCACGGCGGAGCATATTCTGCGAGATGAAAAGCCGCTTGCCGAGAGGCTTGCCCTTGAGCTGACCAATCAGGTCACGACCGGTGATAAGGCCGGTGACATTTATGCTGTGACCGAAGAAGTCGTTTTCAATAGCATAGACCCTTCCGTCTATATTATCATACTTTTCGCGCGCTGCGCAAACAAGTTTTTCAAAAAACGGGGCGACCGACACGCCGCAGGCGATGGAAAACGGCACGCCGTCCGGCTTATCCGACAGGCTCAGCGCCGATTTAAACTCCGCCTCCAAAAGCCGTATCATGCCGACACCGTTTTCAAGCTGCGTGTGCTCCTCGTAAAACTCGTCGTCCGGCAGCTCACGGTTTGCGCAGATATACATCTCGTCCGAGCAGAAAAACAGCCGTGTGCCGAACTTTTCGATGCACTTATCGCCGAACTCGGTGACGAGGTCTATTGTCTCGCCGGCGTGCTCGGGCGTGAACGATTTAAGCTCATAAAGTCCCTCGCGGAATTTTGTAAGTCCCACAGGCACTATGGAAACGCTGTGCACCGCAGGGTACATTTCAGCAAGCTCACGCATGGTGCGCTCAAGCTCATCTCCGTCGTTTAACCCCGGGCAGCAGACGATCTGACAGTTCATCCTGATGCCAGCCTCGGCAAAGCGGCGCATGATATCGATGCATCGTCCGGCAAAGCGGTTGCGCAGCATTTTGACCCGCAGCTCGGGATTAGTTGCATGCACCGAGACATTGATGGGGCTTATATGCAGGTCGCATATGCGCTGAATCTCACGGTCGGAAAGGTTCGTCATGGTGATGTAATTACCCAAAAGAAAGCTCAGGCGTGCGTCGTCGTCCTTGAAATACATCGTGCGGCGCATGCCCTTGGGCAGCTGATCGATAAAGCAGAACACGCAGTTGTTTGCGCAGCTGCGGGGCTTGTCCATGAGGTAGGTCTCAAACTCGAGCCCGAGATCCTGTCCCTCGGCCTTCGCCACATGCACGGTGTGCTCGAGCCCCTCGGGCGTGCGCACGGTGACGCTGACCTCAGGGTCGTAGCCGAAGAACTTGTAGTCGAGCACATCGACGACCTCCTTGCCGTTTATGGCAAGCAGCGTATCGCCGACACGGATGCGGTGCTTTAGGGGGCTGCCGTCTTCAATTTTGGAAATCACATTACCCATTTAGATTCCTTTAAGCATAAGGGGAGTATCCAAACCCGCCTCTGCCATGCCTTTTTGCCCTTTCTCTGCGTTATCGTCCTTGAAATACTTGTGTATTCCCGCCTCCTCTGCCTTGACAAAGGACAAAAATCCTATGGCAGAGGTCTTTCAGATTTTTAAGCGAGAGAGGAGTGTCGCAGGCAAGGCTTTGGGAATGAGGAAGGCTGTCGCCTTGTGATTGAGCAAAACGAAGCTTGCGGCGCTCAAATCCGTTTAAAAACGGGTTCGGATGCTCCCCTTATGCTTAAGCAAAAAGAGGAAAGGGATAGCCTTTCCTCTTTAAGCGTTTTAATTACTCTTCTACCTTCAGAACCTGACGGCCATTGTACATACCGCAAGCCTTGCAGGCACGATGAGGCATTTTGAAAGCACCACAGTTGGGGCACTTTACGATACCGGGAGCCTCAAGCTTCCAATGAGAGGAACGTCTCTTGTCTCGTCTCTGTCTTGATACTTTTCCCTTAGGGACTGCCATGGTGACACCTCCTGTAATTAGCTGTTATGAGCAGCCTGTTCTTATTTATCCAAAAGCTGCTCAAGCACAGCAAGTCTTGGATCAATTTCTTTCCTGCAACCGCAGGGTCCGAGATTCAAATCAGCTCCGCATTTGGAGCAAAGACCTTTGCAATCCTCGGAGCACAGAAACTTTGTTTCCATGTCGAGAACGAAAAGGGTGGAGAGCGTTTCCGTAAGATCGAGTTTGTCCCCGTCGAGAACAAAGGCCTCGGGATCATCGGACTCTCCGTCGGAGATATAGGCATTAAGGTCCATTAACTTGACGCTGTCAAACTCCTTACCACATCGGTCGCAGACGCAAGTCATATCAGCTTCCAAAGTACCCTCGAGTGTCAGGATACCGGCTGCATTGAACACACGGCCTTCGGCTACGGGCTTGGAGCGATACGCCTTGATCGATTCGTTCAAAAGCTCCTCGGGCTCCAGCTCACATTTGAACGGGACGCTCTTTCCGGGGACTTCAATTATTTCTCTCAGATCAAGAAGCATAGCACACCTCTCCATAGTCGCTTGAATATTATAGACGAATAAACGGGCGTTGTCAACTGAATTTTTCAGGTTTTTCAGTATGAAATCGCTAAAAAATGCACCTTGCGGCATTATATCCGTCTGTGGTATAATTTCGGAAGAAAGGTTGGTCGGTATGAAGAAAAAAGTTGAAGTTACGATAATCGTCCTTGCGCTCGTTGCGCTCATTGTCGGCGGCGTCATGTTTCTTATACGCCAGACCCGCCATGACGAGCTTCTTATAGGTGAAGCCAGAGCCGAGACCGTTGCGCTCACCAATGCGGGCTTTGACGAGTCGCAGGTAAGCGGGCTTTCCTCGAAGCTCAGCTATGGCAGCGGCGGCTGGTACTACAAGGTCAGCTTCAAGACCCTCGCCCTTGAGTATAACTACAAGATCGAGGCCTACAGCGGAGCAATATTAGATAAAAATACAAAATAGATGCTCGAAAGGGCATCTATTTTTCATATTCGGCGTAACAAATGAGTGCAAAACGCCAGTATATAGGTGGAGGGACACACCGTGGAAGATGAAAAGATAATCGCTCTTTTTGAAATGCGCAGCGAGCGGGCGCTGACTGAACTGGATACAAAGTACGGGAAAGTGTGCCGCAATGTGTCGCACAACATTTTGCACTGCGACGAGGATGTCGAGGAGTGCGTGAACGATGCTTATCTAGGCGTGTGGAACGCCATTCCGCCCGAGCACCCGAACCCCTTGGTGACATTCGTGTGCCGCATTGTGAGGAACATCTCGCTTTCAAGGTATGCCCACCGAAAGGCGCAGAAGCGGTGCAGCGTCCATGATCTGTGCCTGCACGAGCTTGACGAGTGCGTCCCTGCACCCGACACGGTGGAGGCAAGGCTCGATGCAACGGAGCTGACACGGTACATTGACGAGTTTCTCGACACGCTCGGCAGCACCGACCGTATTGCCTTCGTGCGCAGGTACTGGTTCTTCGATGATTACCCGGCGCTGGCGCACAGGCTCGGCATGACGCAGGGTGCGGTGCGGGTAAGGCTCACACGGGTGCGAAAGAGGCTGAAAGCGTTTTTGGAGCAGAGGGGAGTGGTGATATGAAAAGCGAAGCTATAGCCGAGGCTATCGGGAATATAGCCGACCGGCATGTGCTGGAAGGCATCTGCGGCAAAACCCGCAGAGTGCCGGTAAAACTCATTGCGGCGGTTGCGGCGTGTCTCGTGTGCGTGCTCGGGATGGCCTATGCACTGCGTGATACGGGCAATGTGGCGATAGTGACCGAGTACTACAAAATTCCGACCATCGCCGAGGTGAACAAAACCGCCGTGTCAAGGACGGGGTCAATCACGCCGATACCGCCGGACAGCAGCGAGATCAAGATGACAAAAGGCGATGTGCAGGCATTTTTCGGCCGCTCCCGTGAGCCGTTCAAGGCAAAGGAAGCGGAGTGCACGGCGACCTTAAACGGCGGCGGGAGCGTCCGCATGGTGAGCATGACATGGTATTTTGAGAGCGGCAGCGTCACCGCCATTTTTGAGCCAAATGCATACCCCGAGGCAATTTTCAACTCCGAATACAGCGTGAAAACCGAAGCCGCCGACTGCCGCATAGCCACGATACTGACCAAGATCGATAGCTCGGAGGGCGAATACGACATCGGCATAGAAAAAGGCAATATGGGAGCGTGGGTCATCTGCAACGAAGCCTGCAAAGCCGAGGCGCAGGCGCTTGTAAATTACATCATCGACTCAAACATCTTATTTGAAAGTGAGTCTGTGACATTCGTCTGCCGGAACGGTTAAGACTAAAAAAGCGAGTGGGAAAACCACTCGCTTTTTAGTTCAATTTCATCCAGCAGGTAGTGCCGGGGAGGGTGTCATAGACGATGGGGACATAGCGGTATTTAAGCTCGCCGAGCTCTATCATGCTCTTGACGGCCTTCTGCTCGTCACCGGCGGTGTCGGCGCTCGAGGTGCGGTAAACACGGTCAAAGACCTTGAAAAATAGCTGGGCGCTTTGGCCGGTGACCTCGTCGACCGACTGCATGGCCTTGGCGCTGCCGACCTGTACGGAGAGGTTTGCGTTCATACTCTTGAGCGTCCTCGTGACGGATATCGCAAAGCCGGAGATGACCGTCTGCGGCGTGGGCGTGGCCGAGGTGGTGCTCGAATAGGCGTAGGTCACGCCCTCGGTCTCGGGCATTCTCATGCCGTTTAAGAGGATCTCGTCAACGCCCATTGCGTCAAGCTCCTTGCACAGCGAAACAATGTAGTCACGCACGATGGAGTTTGACGGATCGAGCCATGCGCCGTTATCGTCGGAAAACGCCTCACCGGTGCTCTTGTGCAGGGCAAGCTGCTCGTATCTCGACGCCAAGGTGTTGTCAACAAAGCAGCACAGTCTTGCTGCGACCTTGATGTCCTTTTCGTGCAGCGAGGTGATTATGGGCTTGAGGTCAACGGTACCGGTTGTGCCATAGCCCTTGGCGATCTCCGTCTCGGACTTCCAGACAAGCATGCCGGTGACGGTCTTGAGGTCGAGCATCAGGGTATTTCCCTTGCCGATGCTGTCGGCATAGGCGTTCACGCTGTCGGCATTCACCTGATCGGCGGGTACTAAAACCGCCTTGAGCTCCGTGAGCCCCTCACCGGCAGTTGCACGGACATTGGTGTAGTCCGGCTCGCCGACTATGAGCTCGGCATTGACCGTTTCAAACTCACGCACGGTGCTGCCGTCGTCGCCGGTTTGGCTTGCTTTCGTGTCGGCGAGTATCGGCAGGTCAAGATGCAGGCCGCTGTTTGTGACCACTATATACTTTTGCAGACCGTAGAAAAGCAGCACCACAAAGGCGATGAGCGACAGCACGACTATCGAAACTATCAGCGCAGGGCCGGTTTTTTTGCGCTTTCCACGGTAAAATTCGGATCTGTTGCCAGCCAATTTTATCAGTCCTCTATCATGTTGATGCGGCGGACATGACGCTCGTCGCCGGAGAAAGGCGTGTCAAGGAAGGTGTCGACTATCTTGAGGGCAAGTCCGGGGCCGACGACCCTTGCGCCCATGGCAAGGATGTTTGCATCGTTGTGAAGCCTCGTCATCTCGGCCGAGAAGCAGTCGCCGCACAGGGCGGCACGCACGCCGGGGACTTTGTTTGCGGTGATGGAGATGCCGATGCCGGTGCCGCAGATGATGATGCCCTTTTCGCATTCGCCGTCGGCAACTGCGTGTGCGACTGCTTTGCCGTAAACGGGATAGTCGCAGCTTGCGTCGGAATAAGTGCCGTAGTCTTTATATTCAAGACCACGGGCTTCAAGGTGCTTTATGACCTCCTGCTTGAGTGCAAAGCCGCCGTGGTCGGAACCGAGTGCTATCATGAGTTAAACCTCCAAAAAACGATTTAATATAAATTATACAATACTCAACATTAAAATACAATATTTAAAACGGCCAGCTCGGCATCCACTTTAAAAGCCGTGTCGCAAGCTCGGAGTTTACCGGCTGTCCGGACAAAACGGGGTAGAACACCGCAAAGAGTATGATAGACAGCGCCGTCAGCCCGTAAACATTGGCTCGCCAGCACCTCACCCCCGTGCGCATGAGCGAAAATATGCGGCACACGGCAAGCGTCAGGAATACTGCCGAGGGGAAGTAGTGGTACTCAAAGGTCGTGCGGGTAATGAACACCCACGGCAGAAGCTGCGCAAGATAACCGATGACGATGAATGCCGAGATCCTGTCTTTTCGGCGAATTGCGAGGTATGCGCACATGACGACAGCGACCAGTCCCGCCCAGCACAGCACGGGATTTAAGAATGCGCCGAAGGAAGAGCGGGTGCCGTTATCAAAATACAACAGGTAGTACAAGATGGGTCTGATATCGAGCACCCACTGGTACCAGCGTGATGAGTAGGGATGCTCCGAGTGCACTCCCGAGTGGTAGGTGAACATGAACTTCTGATTTTCTATAACGATGTCGGCGTATTCCTTTGTAAAGAACATACCAACACCGTGCATACCCCTCGCCGTGCCGTAGGCAAAGTAGCTTATATAGTAGACCAAGCAGGGGATAGCTACGAAAAACACAAGGCAGAATAGGCAGTTTTTAATAAACCGCTTTGCACCGCAGCCGCCCTTGAGAAGCTTTATCCAGTGAATGAGCCAGATGACCGCAAGTCCCGCACCGGCGTACAGGCATGTCCACTTGCAGGCAACGCCGATGCCGAAGAATACACCTGAAAGCGCCAAATGCCGCAGCCTGTCACCTTTTACATACAGGTACATGAAAAGGTACATGAGCAGAATGAAGAACACGGCGTAGGTGTCTATCGTTGCGATGCGGGTCTGCGTGAAGTGCATGAAGTCAAAGGCAAATATCGCAGTGCCGCAGGCGGGAACGGCGATGCCGCCGAACATTTTTTTCAAAAGCACATACAAAATCGGCAGCATCCCGACACCGAACAGCGTGCCGGAAAAGCGCCAGCCGAACGGGGCCATGCCGAAAAGCTTGATACCGAAGGCTATGATGAGCTTGCCGAGCGGGGGATGTGATATCTCGTAAGGGTTAATGCCTTGAAGATGCTCGTAAGCAGTCCTTGCGTGGTATATCTCGTCAAAATAGGTGCTGTTGAGGTAATATTGATAGTCGGGCACGACGCTCTGCTCGTCGAAAAGCTCGGAAGCATTTGTCTTGCACTCGATGAGCGAGCCGTTCTCGCCTTTGACGGCGACTTCGCCGAGGTATAGCTCGCTGTCGGCAGTCAGGCGGATGTATCTTGTGTTTGCGTCCGTGCCGTCGATGAATTCTGCGCTCACCCACTTGAATAGTGCAGCATAATTTTGCTCAACGGTAGCTGCGGTGTACCAGTACTCGCCGTCATGCGAATATTCCACCGTGTACGAGCCGGTGTTGAGGCCCGTGTACAGCATGAGGGAGGACACCGCCTGCTCACGGCCGAGGTCAAGCTCCACGCTCTCTTGCGGCTCAAAGCGATAAAAGCTCTGGGGAGCTTTCGTGTCGCCGAGATTATAAAACGCAACGGCAGAGTATATTATTACAATAAGTCCGAGCACGATCGCATCACGCCGGGAAAAGCTGCGGCGGCCGATAGAGCCCAGCTCCGCCGTTTTCGGAGCGGGGCAGCCGAGGAAAAACAGCAGGATAAACAGCAATGTGACGATGGGAAAAACAAGAGTTATACCGCTCAAAACCGCCGCCTCCTTTAAAAATTAAGCATCATATAAGAAGTTTAACCCAATATTTTAAATTTTTCAATAGTCAAACCGCATGAATACTTGACATAATACCATAATCGGGATAAAATAAATCGGATAATATTTAGGGTGCCTTGGGGAGGCAGCCTTCAGATATTAGTTTTCAATTCTACGGACGGATTCGCTTGATGGTCCGTCTTGCCTTAGATTTTACCACAGCACTACAAACCACCGCAAAATTCTAAAAGAATGGAGGTGTGTTTACTTTCTATGACTATTCAATTATGGTTAGCTATCGTTTTAATTATCGTAGCTTTTGCAGTTGCATTCTTTTTAGGCGTGACCTACCGCAAAAAGGTCGCCGAGCGTGAGATAATGAGCGCAGAGGATGAAGCAAAGCGAATTATAAATGACGCCATAAAAAACGCCGAGAGCAAAAAGCGTGAGGCTCTCGTCGAGGCAAAGGAAGAAATACACAAAAGCCGCTCGGAGTATGAGCGGGAAGAAAAGGCACGCCGTGCCGACCTGCAGAAGCAGGAAAGAAGACTTCAGCAGAAGGAAGAAAATCTTGATCGAAAGACCGATTCTCTCGAACGCAAGAACGAATCCTTAGCACAGAAGATTTCCGCCGTCGAGGCTCAGCAGGCCGAGATAGCACTCATCAAGAAAAGCCAGCTCGAAATGCTCGAAAAGGTTTCGGGCTACACCGTTGAGGAGGCTAAAAACTACCTCATCAACGCCCTGAAAGACGAAGTTACGCATGAAATGGCCGTCAAGGTCAAGGAGATCGAGGCTCAGTACAAGGAAGAAGCCGATGAGCGTGCAAGAGAAATCATCGTCACCGCCATCCAGCGCTGCGCCGCCGACCATGCAAGCGAAGTCACCGTCTCCGTCGTACCTCTCCCCAACGACGAGATGAAGGGACGCATCATCGGCCGCGAGGGCCGCAACATCCGCAGCATTGAAACTCTTACCGGCTGCGATCTCATCATCGACGACACCCCCGAGGCCATCACTGTTTCCAGCTTTGACCCCGTTCGCCGTGAGGTCGCCCGTATCGCACTTGAAAAGCTCATTGCCGACGGCAGAATCCATCCCGCCCGCATTGAGGAAATGGTCGCCAAGGCTCAGAAGGAGGTCAACGCCACCATCAAGGCCGAAGGCGAAAGAGCCGTGTTCGAGACTAATATCCACGGCCTTAATCAGGAGCTTATCAAGCTTCTCGGCCGCATGAGATACCGCACCAGCTACGGTCAGAATGTGCTCAACCACTCTATCGAGGTGTCGCACATTTCCGGCCTTATCGCAGCCGAGCTCGGCGTTGATGTCGCAACGGCAAAGCGTGCCGGTCTCCTGCACGATATCGGCAAGGCAATTGACCATGAGGTCGAGGGCAGCCATGTCACCATCGGCGTTGAGATCTGCAAGAAGTACAAGGAAAGCGAAGCGGTCATCCACGCTATCGAAGCCCACCATGGCGATGTTGAGCCGCATACCGTCGTTGCCTGCATCGTTCAGGCAGCCGACGCTATCAGTGCGTCCCGCCCCGGCGCAAGACGAGAGAACATTGAAAACTATGTCAAGCGTCTTGAAAAGCTTGAGGAGATATCCAAGAGCTTCCCCGGCATCGCAGGCAGCTATGCCATTCAGGCCGGCCGTGAGATCCGTGTCATGGTCAAGCCCGAGGAGGTGCCTGAGGATAAGATGGTACTGCTCGCTCGTGATATCGCAAAGAAGATCGAGGAAGAGCTTACCTATCCCGGCCAGATCAAGGTCCATGTACTGCGTGAGACCAAGGCCGTTGAGTACGCAAAGTAATTTTAACAACAAAAATCCCGCTCGTTTGAGCGGGATTTTTTCATATCATCCGAAGACCGAGAGCAGGAAGCCGGCGGCTATTGCCGAGCCGATAACGCCTGCAACATTCGGACCCATTGCGTGCATGAGCAGGTAGTTGTTCTTGTTGCTCTTGCGTGCAACATCCTGCGAGACACGGGCGGCCATCGGAACGGCGGAAACGCCTGCCGAGCCGATGAGGGGATTGATCTTGCCGCCGGACAGCCGGTACATTACTCTGCCGCCGAGAAGTCCGCCGGTGGTGGATATCATGAACGACAGAAGTCCGAGTGCAATAATTTTCAGCGTGTTCCAGTCAAGGAAGCTCTGTGCGACCATCGTTGCGCCCACGGAGGTGGCAAGGAAGATGGTCACAATGTTCATGAGCGCATTCTGCGCAGTGTCGGAAAGCCTGTCGGTCACGCCGCATTCACGGAAGAGGTTGCCGAGCATGAGACAGCCGATGAGCGGTGCGGTAGACGGCAGCAGCAGGATAACGAAGGTCGCAACGACGACGGGGAAGATTATCTTCTCCTTTTTCGAGACCTCACGAGCCTGCTCCATCTTGACCTTGCGCATTTGCTCGGTCGTCAGAAGCTTCATGAGCGGCGGCTGTATCATCGGGATGAGCGCCATGTATGAGTATGCCGCAATTGCGATGGGACCCAATAGCTGCGGAGCAAGGCGGGTGGCGGTGAATATCGCCGTTGGGCCGTCGGCACCGCCGATGATGCCGATAGAGGCGGCCTCGGGGCCGGAAAAGCCGATGCACACGGCAAGGAAGAACGCAAGAAACACGCCGAGCTGCGCCGCTGCGCCCAAAAGCAGGCTTTTGGGATTGGCAAGCAGCGGCCCAAAGTCGGTCATTGCGCCGACACCGAGGAAGATGAGCGAGGGGTAGATACCGGCCTTAACGCCGATATAGAAAAAGTCCAAGAGCCCGGCGTTGCTCATTATGTGGCCGTAGCTGTGATAATACGGGCTCGTCTCGTCAATAAACTGCGCCCACAGCTCGGGGTGATACAGGGCATTGTCGCCCTGCCCGACAAAGTAGCTGAGGTTTGACAAAAGGCAGCCGAATGCGATGCCGCACAGCAAAAGAGGCTCGTATTTTTTTACAATGCCGAGGTACAGAAGCACAAAGGCAATGAGTATCATAACGAGGTTCTTCCAGCCGCCGTCGGCCGTGAAGAAGGAAGCAAAGCCTGACTCAAGTGCAAGCTTTTGCAGCGAATCGAGAATGTTCATCCCAACCCTCCTTTATGAGAGCACCACGAGCGGCGCACCGGTCTCAACGACTGCGCCCTTGGAGACGATTATCTGCGCCACCGTGCCGGACTTGGGTGCGGCGACCTCGTTTTCCATCTTCATGGCCTCCAAAATGAGCAGAGCGTCGCCCTCGGCGACCTTTTGACCGACGGTGACATTTATCTTTAAAATGTTGCCGGGCATTGGGCTTTTGACGACCTCGCCTGCGGCAATAGACGGTGCGGCTGTGGCAGGTGCGGCAGCCTGAGCTGCTGCGATGGGTGCAGGTGCTGCGGCGGGGGCGGGGGAGTAGGCCTCGTACTCGTCAACGAGCATGGCCTGTCCGGCTTCGACTTCGACCTCATATGTCCTGTTATTCAAAGTGACCTTATACTTCATCGTCCTTGACCTCCTTGATGGAAATAAAGCGGAGCTCGTTTAAGGGCTTGCCCAAGCTGTCGGCAACGATGGCCATTATCATGGCGGCATCCCTAGGGTCTGTGTCATATAGCTTGAGTTCGCCTGCCGACCCCGGGGCGGGCTCGGGAGCTTTTTCTGCGGCGGGCGCAGCGGCTTCGGGAGCGGCGTTTTTCTTCATCGCCTTGCCGACGAGCATCACGACACACATCAAAAGCACAAGACCGACGAACACGACAAGATAGCCCAAAACGGCCGTCAGACCGGCATCGCCGATCGACATGTTAACAAGATCGTTCATATCGCCGCCTCCTTACGCCTCGGTGATGGTGTAGCGCACGGTTTTTTCCTCACGCTCACGGCGAGCATCGAAAAAGCTCTCTGCGACCTGCGGGAAGGCAATGTAGCTGAGGACATCCTCCTCGCTGCGGGCATTATCGCCTAGGTGCTCGACCGCCTTTTCGTAAACATCGGTCGGCAGCGTGTCGGCATAGCGCCCCTCGATGGGCTTTTCGCCGTTTAATATCTTGGCACGGACGGCCTCGTCGATGGGAGCGGGGGTCTTGCCGTACTCACCGCGGCAGTAGGCCTTGAGCTCAGCGCCGACATTTTTGTACCGCTCACCGGCAAGCACATTCTGCACCGCCTGCGAGCCGATTATCTGGCTTGTGGGCGTCACGAGCGGGGGATAGCCCATGTCCTTGCGCACACGGGGTGTTTCGGCGAGCGCTTCGTCAAAGCGGTCAAGTGCATTCATCATCTTGAGCTGGCTCAAGAGATTTGACAGCATGCCGCCGGGTATCTGATAGTTAAGACACTGGGTGTCGGTGGACATGGAAATGGGATTGAGCGTGCCGTCGGCGAGATACTCATTGCGGATAGGCTTGAAGAAATCCGCCATTTCGATGAGAATTTTCTCGTCAAGTCCCGTCTCGTAGCCGAGCTCCTTGAGCGTATAGTTGAGCGTCTCGGTCGCAGGCTGCGAGGTGCCGCCGGAAAACGGCGAGATGGCAGTGTCGATGACATCCGCACCGGCCTCAACGGCTTTGAGATAGGTCATGAACGCAAGACCCGTCGTTGAGTGCGTGTGGACGACGACCGGCAGGTCGACAGCGTCTTTTATGCCGGAAACGAGGTCATATGCGCTCTTGGGGCTCATGATGCCCGCCATGTCCTTGATGCAAATTGAGCTTACGCCCATTTCCTTTAGCTCACGCACGAGCTCGACATATTTATCAATGGTGTGCACGGGGCTCGTGGTGTAGGAGATGGCGCCGGAAGCCTCCGCACCCTGCTTGACGGTCTCCTCGATGGCGACCTTGAGGTTCGTGGGGTCATTCAGTGCGTCAAAGGTGCGGATAATGTCGATGCCGTTTTTGACTGAGCAGCGGACAAAACGGCGCACGATATCGTCAGGATAATGCTTGTAGCCGAGAATATTCTGCCCACGCAGCAGCATCTGCAGCTTTGTATTCGGCATTTTCCTGCGCATTTTGCGCAGACGCTCCCACGGGTCTTCGTTCAGATACCGCAGGCAGACATCGAATGTCGCACCGCCCCAGCACTCCACGGAATAAAACCCCGCCTTGTCTATCCTCTCAAGGATGGGCTCAAATTTGTCATAGGGAAGTCTCGTGGCGATAAGCGACTGATTTGCGTCACGCAGTACGGTTTCGGTAAATTGGACTTTCTTCATATTTTCCTCCCTAATATATTATTTGCCGTTATTATACCATAAAGCAATACTATTTGTATAGCATTACGCAACAGTGCGGAAATTATTAAAAAAAGGAGAAGGCAGCACCTTCTCCTTTAAGTCACTTATGAGTTAAGAGCTCTTTCAAGCCACACGCTTGCAACATCCATTGCCGCCCAAAAGCCGTCCTTTTCGCTTTTCTTGACGACACGGTCCCTCGACTTGATGGAGGGGTCTGTAAGCTGGAGCTGGAGCGACACCTTGGTCGCCACATCAAGATCCTTGACCTTCTTGGTCTCCATTATCTGAAGCATGATTATATATTTGTCACTCATGCTGCCGTAATACACGATGTTGCCGGCACGCTGAAGGGGATGACCCTTATATTCCAACGGTTTGTTTGCCATATTAATTTCTCCTCAAATGCTTATTTATGCTGCGGGTGAGGCGGTGAAGGTGGGAGCATCGGTGTCCTGATTCTTCTTCGCTTCCTCCTCGGCCTTCTTCTTTGCCTCTTCCTCCGCCTTCTTCTGACGCTCGGCCTCGGTCAGCTTCTGCTCCTCAAGCTCGGAACGGCTGCCGAAGATGCCGGTCGCAGCGCCGCCTGTTGACATCTTGAACTCCTTGTACTTGAGATCTGCGTGGATATCCTCCATGATATCCTGCCAGATCTGCGTTGCGGGGTTGCCGTAAAAGCGCATCCTCTCGGGCGTGTCGTAGCCGGTCCAGACTGCGCAGGTGTAGTACGGCGTGTAGCCGCAGAACCAGCGGTCCTTATTAGCGGAGGTCGTACCTGTCTTACCGGCGACGGGCATGTTGCTCAGCCTCGACTCACGGCCGGTGCCGTAGGTGGCGGCGTAGTTGAGCATGTAGGTCATGGTGCGGGCGGTCTCGGGGGAGAAAGCCTGCTGCGTCTGTGGCTGGTTATCAAGCACCACATTGCCCGAGCGATCCTTGACCATGGTGTAGGTGCGAGCTTTGGTGAATGTACCGTCGTTTGCGAGTGCGCAGTAAGCCTGCGCCATCTCTCTTACGGTGATGCCGTAGTGCGGCTGGCCGAGGGCGAGAGCGGCATAGTCTGCGTCGCTGTCGATGAGGCTTTCAACGCCAAGGCGGTTTCTGAGAAAATCAAGCGATGCCGACGGCGTGAGCTTATCCATTATCTGAACGGAAACGGTGTTTTTCGAGTCACGCAGAGCATCCTTGATGGTCATGATACCATCGTACTGCGGAGGCGAGTTCTTCGGGAACCAGTCGGTCTTGACGCCCTGGAGTTTAATGTGCGAGCCGTCGGCGTCGAGAACGAGGGTAGACGGGGAGATAAGGCCGTATTCCACGGCGGGGCCGTAGACCGCAATGGGCTTGATGGAAGATCCGGGCGGTCTTGTTGTCTTGGTTGCACGGTTAAGACCGAAGTTGATGGTCTTTTTGCCTGTGCCGCCGGACAGAGCAACTATCTCGCCGGTGTACTGATCCATTATGACGATGCCGCTTTGAAGCTGAGACGAGGTGCCGTTCGTGGCCTTGGGCAGAGCGTCAAGATCCTCATAGACCTTGTCGACCTTATCCTGAATGTCCTTGTCAAGGCAGCAGTAGATCTCGTAGCCTGCGTTGTATACAAGCGTCTGCGCAGCGATCTCGGAGATGCCCTTTTCGGCGGCGAGGTCCTTGATGACATCGGAGATAACGGTCTCGGTGTAGTAGCTGCGCACCGATGAGGCAGAGGGACTGTTTTCGCCGCGGACAAAGTCGAGTTCCTCGGCGACGGCTTCCTCATACTCCTTCTTGGAGATGTAGCCCTGATCGTACATGCACGCCAGAACATCCTCCTGACGGGCCTTGTTGTTCTCAACACTGTAGAACGGATCGTAGTAGGTGGGCAGGTTCGTTATGCCGACGATGGCGGCGCACTCTGCAAGCGAAAGCTCGGAGACATCCTTGCCGAAGTAGGTCTGGGCGGCGGTCTGAACACCGTAGCAGCCCTCACCGAAGTAAACGGTGTTGAGGTACCACTCGATGATCTCCTTTTTGTCATGATCCTTCTCAAACTCGATGGCCTGGAATATCTCGAGCAACTTGCGCTGCACGGTGATATCGTCCTGCTGGGTGAGGTTTTTGATAAGCTGCTGGGTGATAGTCGAGCCGCCGAAGGTGTTCTTCATGCCGACGAACATATTGACGAACGCACCGGCTGTGCGATACCAGTCAACGCCGTTGTGGCGGTAAAAGCGCTTATCCTCGATGGAAACCAGAGCCTTTTCCATGTACTTGGGTATCTTGTCGTAATCGACCCAAATGCGGTTTTCCTGACCGTGCAGGGTCGTGAGCTCTTTCCAGTTTCCCTCCGAGTCCTCATAATATATTGTACTCGTCTGATTAAGTGCGTAATCGCTAAGGTCAAGCTTCGTCGTAGGAATAATGCAGGTCTTGATGTAGAATGCAAAAATGCACAGGAACAATAAAGCGGTAAGAATACCTATCAGCAGTATCGTTCCGATCACAGGCCACACATTACTGCGCTTGCGGGGCTTTGCGTTTTCCATTTAGCGGCCACACCTCCTTGAATTGCGATGTGTGATGTATCAAAAAATACAGTGTAGAATACGATAAAGTATCAGTATATAAGTATAACACATTATGTCAAGCTAGAGTATACATTTTGTGAATTTTTTCGGCGGCATACTAAATTTTTGCGTACATGGGAATAATAATGCCCAAAGGAGCTGATAAACAGTGAAAAATACAATAAAAATCGCCGTGCTCTGCGTGCTTTGCGTGACCGCAGTCGCAATGTCGGTCGGCGCAGTGAGATCGATCGCCGCACCCGAGGCGGCGAGCACCCCGCCGGCAGGTGTGAGCAACGCATCCGTTGAGGACAAAAACGCAGAATTTTATCTTCGTGACTGCTCGGGTTATGTAGCCGTGTTCAGGGGCGCAGACTCCAAAACGCCCATCAAGGTCACAGATATCGAGACCGAGACACTGAATACGGTTGACCGCAACAAGCTTGCGCAGGGCATTCCCGCCGAAAATAAAAACGAGCTGCTGATGCTTTTAGAGGATTTCAGTTCGTAATGCTTGATTTATGCAGTGATATGGGTTAGAATGATCGTGAACGAAAATAAGGAGGATCATTCTTATGAAAGAAGATTACGGCAACGATTTTGTTACCATTATAGATGACGAGGGCAACGAATTTGAGCTTGAGCTGCTCGACACCATTGATTATAACGGCGAAAGCTATGCAGCATTCCTGCCAACCGATATGGACGAGGATGACCCCGACTACGGTCTTATCCTGCTGAATGTCGTCACCGACGAAAACGGCGACGAGCTTTACGAGTCCATTGACGATGACGAGAAGCTTGAGCAGGTGCATCAGATGTTTCTCACCATCTTTGAGGCCGAGGCCGACGACGAGGAATAATCAGACGCTTCGGGCAATACCTATATAATAATAGTAGTAACGTACTCCTGCTTTGTGCGCGGTGTCATAATTGACATTGGCCCAATAAACCCACATCTCTAATAAGGGATGCCGATTTGAATCTGCGGATTGCAGGCCTCCCGGCCTTGTGTCGGAAGTTGGAAGCAGCGAAACAGAACTTAGGCGACCCACCTGCTTATTTGTGCAGGTTACCATTGGGCCCAACGGCAAAAGCGGGATAGCCCCCGACAGTTTTTACTGTCGGGGGCTCTTTATTTATTTGCAGCGCACTGCGGCAGCTTATGTGCGGACTTTGCGGCTATATTTGCGCCATGCTTCGTGAAAATTTTTGCCAATACACAAAGTATTCCCGAAAATTTTCGCTTTGCCTGACACAAATCTATCTCACAAATCCCATCACAACGCTGCCGCTGTACGCCGCTTGGGGAGCAACCTGATTTTTGCAGCCATAAATTGCATAATATACAACAGTTCATCCGAAATCGAAAAAAATTCGCTCGGATGAATTTTTTGTTGTACGCAAACGTACAACTTTCGCCCTGATGCAGCCTATGGGTGAGAGGTGATAGGAATGAAGAAAAAAGCAAAGTCCGGCTCACCGGACGCACTTCTTGAAAGGCTTGCGGTGTCCTCGCCCAACGATGCCGTCAAGCTCCTGTTCCTCGACGAGGAGGATCTGTCACTGCTTGACGATCTGGATCTTTCGCTTTTGACCGAGATGAAGCGCAGCGCAAACGGTGCAGTCGAGATAAAGCTGCTGGATAAGCTCGAGGTCATCCGGGAGCTTAACGAGCTAAAGCGTGCCGAGAGCGGAGAGGCGGCGGCGGCATCGAGCTTTTACGCAGCCATAGACAAAGCGGCCGACAGGCTGGGCGGGGAAGCACATGAAGTTTAAAAGCTTTTCCGAAACTCAGATCAAGGCACTTTCGTGGTGGAGCGACAGCTCGCCCTACCGTGATTACGATGCCGTCATCTGCGACGGAGCGGTGCGAAGCGGCAAGACAATGTGCATGGGTATCTCGTTTGTGTGCTGGGCGATGCGCCGCTTTTCCGGCGAGCGCTTCGGCATCTGCGGCAAGGCAAAGACCAGTATCCGCCGCAATCTGTTAGAGCCGCTGCTGCCGGTGCTGCGGGATATCGGCTTTTGCGTGAGAGATAAGGTTTCGCGGGGGCTTGTCGAGATATCCTACATGGGCAGGACGAACAGCTTTTATCTTTTCGGCGGAAAGGATGAGGGCTCGCAGTCGCTCATACAGGGCGTGACGCTGGCAGGCATACTCATGGATGAGGTCGTCTTGATGCCACGCTCCTTTGTCGAGCAGGCCTGCGCACGCTGCTCGGTCACAGGCAGCAAGATCTGGTTCAACTGCAACCCCGACAGTCCGCACCACTGGTTTTATCGGGAGTGGATAGTCAAAGCAACGGAACGAAAGGCACTGTATATCCACTTTTCGCTCGAGGATAACCCGGCACTTTCCCGCAGTATCATTGCCCGCTATAAGCGGATGTACAGCGGCGACTTTTACCGAAGGTTCATCCTCGGTCAGTGGGTGATACCGGCGGGCAGAGTGTACGACTTTTTCGACGAGAGTATGCTGTGCGATGTACCCGAACGATGCACCGAACACATCGTCTCCTGCGACTACGGCACGAAAAATCCCAGCTCCTTCGGGCTGTGGGGCAGGTGCGGCGACGAGTGGTACAGGCTGCGTGAGTATTACTACGACTCACGCAAGGCAGGGGTACAGAAGACAGACAGCGAGTATGTTGAGGACTTAAAGGCACTGTGCGGGGATATACGTCCGTCAAGGGTCATCGTTGATCCCTCGGCGGCAAGCTTCATCGAGGCGCTGACCCGCTGCGGCTTCAAGGTCGAAAAGGCAGACAACGATGTTGTGTCCGGTATACGGCTCACGGCGAGCCTTTTGAAAAGCGGCAAAATCAAAATCTGCCGTGGCTGCGACGACGCACTTCGTGAGTTCTACCAGTACCGCTGGGACGAAAAGGCGGGCAGGGACGCACCGCTCAAGCAGTTTGACCATGCAATGGACGATATTCGTTACTTTGCGGTCGGCATATCCAAAGCCCACGAGCCTATCGGGGCTGTGTGGGTAGAAAGATAGGAGGAAGCATGAAACTTTTCACAGGAAAACAAAAAAGACCGGCTCCGTCGGTGCAGCTGCGCACCTGCGATACGCACCCGTTCAGACTGCTTGACGGCTATGTGCCGCTCGGCAGCGCAGAGACGAAGCTCTACCGTTCGATCAGAGAGGCCGTGCCTGTCGTCGATGCGGCGATCATGAAGATTATCCGCCTGACCGGAGGCTTTGAGGCAAGGTGCTCGGATGCAAAGGCGCAGGCGGAGCTCAACGAGTTTATCCGCACGGTCGATGTCGGGCGCGGGCAGCGTGGTCTCGGTGCGTTTTTGGCGCAGTACCTCGACTCGATGATAACCTGCGGCAGAGCCGTGGGAGAGATAGTCACCCGAGGAGACCGGGAGATAGCTGCGGTGCTGTGCGGCAATGTCGCCGATGTGCTCATTCGTGAGGGCGATACCCCTCTTGATTTTGAACTATGCTGTGCGGGCGAAAACGGCGACACCGTGCCCATGCCGTACCAGAATCTCTTGCTGTTCACTCCCTTTAACCCCGAGACCGATTCGCCTTACGGCGTTTCGATGCTGCGCAGTATGCCCTTCCTGTGCGGCATCCTGCTGAAGATCTATCAGTCTCTCGGCATCAACTGGGAGCGGGCGGGCAATGTCCGCTTTGCCGTTGTGTACAAACCGCAGGGCGATATCATCGACAGGGCCACGGCTCAGGACAGAGCAGAGCAGATAGCAAAACAGTGGTCGGAAGCAATGCAGAGCAGCAAAAACGGCAGTGTGCGTGACTTCGTCGCCGTCGGAGATGTCGAGGTCAAGGTCATCGGCGCAGATAATCAGATACTCGACAGCGAGGTGCCCGTGCGTCAGATACTCGAGCAGCTCATCGCAAGGACGGGTATACCCCCATTTCTGCTCGGACTTAACTGGTCGACGACCGAACGAATGTCGGCGCAGCAGGCAGACCTCATGACGAGCGAGCTCAATGCGATACGCCGCACGCTCGAGCCGGTGATGCTGCACATATGCGATATGTGGCTGTGCATGCACGGCTATGCCTGCTCCTGCGAGCTTGAATGGGAGGCGATAAACCTTCAGGATCAGGTCGAGGAGGCAAAGGCGGCGCTTTATAACGCTCAGGCAGAGAAAATCTATTTGGAAGAGGGAAAAAGCAATGAAGATCATTAAAGGCGGAAGCGGAGGCAAGGAGCTCGTCTGCACCGCCGAGGAACTCAAGGCGGTCAACGCCTTTGCAAAGGCGGAGCTAAGTGCCGAGGATGTGTATATCTTCTCGGTGCTGCTTTGCGACAACGAGATCGATAGGGATCACGAGCGGTTTTCCGAGGCAACATTGCGTAAGTTAGGCGAGCTTTTCGTCGGTGTGACCGGCATCTGCGACCATGACTGGCGCAGCGATAACCAGGTCGCACGCATTTACCGCACGGAGCTTGTCACGGATAAAAACCGCAAGAACTCACTCGGCGCAGACTATGTCTACCTTAAGGGCTATGCGTACATGCTGCGCACCGAGGCAAACGCCGAGCTAATCGCCCAGATAGACGGCGGCATCAAGCGTGAAACGAGCGTGGGCTGCTCGGTTGCACGCAGCGTGTGCAGCGTCTGCGGCGAGGAGCTCGGCACCTGCGCCCATGTTAAGGGCAGAACCTACGGCGGCAAGGAGTGCTATGCGATACTCGAAGGCGCAGTAGACGCTTACGAGTGGAGCTTTGTTGCCGTGCCTGCCCAGCGAGGCGCAGGAGTTATCAAAAGCTTTGTCGAGACCGAGGAGGGCAAGCGCTTTGCCCCCGAATACGAAAAGCTCGAAAAGGCAGCCCGGCTCGGCGAAAAGTATCTTGACGGACTTCGAAGCGAAGTCCTGAGACTGTGCCTTGTGTGCGATAAGTCGATGCACTCGGCGCTGTCAAAGAGCGTTGCGACACTCGACGAGGCGGCGCTTCTTGAGATGAAGAGCGCATTTGAGGCAAGGTCGGCCGAGCTGTACCCGCCCGTAACCCAGCTCCCGGGTAAGGGAGAGGTCACCAAATTTGACGGTGACGAGTACATCATCTGATTTAGGAGGAAACAAAAATGAAAGTTAGCTTTGAAGGCGTCGGAGAGCAGGTGCTCTCCTTTGAAAAGGCAAGCGGCACCGAAAAGGGCGTGTTTGTCAAGGTAAGCGCCAACAACACCGTCGCAGCCTGCGCCGCAGCCGATAATTTCGCAGGCTACTGCATCGACACCGCAGACGGCTTTGCCGTCGTCAAGACCCACGGCTACATCGAGGTCGGCTACACCGGCACCGCTCCCGCCGTAGGCTTTGCAAAGCTTGCAGCCGATGTCGGCGGCAAGGTCAAAAAGGCCGATACCGGCAGAGAGTACCTTGTTATCAAGGTCGACAGCACCGCCGCCACCGTCGGCTTCATCATGTAAGGAGGAAATTAAAATGGCATACAATTTCAATGAGATAAGACTGGACAAGGGTATGTATTCCGAGGCAGGCAAGAGCTTTGAGCAGGTGCTCGAGGGCCTTGACCCCAACGAAAACTACAAGGGCACTCCCTATGAGGGTATGGACGCATTCCAGCGCCAGCTCAAGCGTTTCGATATTAAGGTCAGAGGCGCAGGCAGCGATGTCGTCGAGAAGTTTTTCTCCACCTCCGAGTCTGCCGTTCTGTTCCCCGAGTATGTCTCCAGAAGCGTAAAGGCCGGCATGGAGGAGGGCAATATCCTGCCTTCCATCACCGCATCGGTCACCCGCTTTGAGGGCATGGACTACCGCTCCATCTACTCGGCCGCTTCCGAGGACGACAAGGCACTGCGCTTCGTCGGCGAGGGCGCACTCATCCCGCAGACCGAGATCCGTGCCTCCGATCACCTTGTAAGCCTGAAAAAGCGCGGCAGAATGCTCGTCGCATCCTACGAGGCTATCCGCTTCCAGCGCCTTGACCTGTTCTCGGTCATGCTGCGCCAGATCGGCAATCAGATCATGCGCATGCATCTTGAGGACGCTATCGATGTCATCGTAAACGGTGACGGCAACGGCAACACCGCCGAGTCTCTCACAGTCGGCGACGACACCATCGGCGGTACCTCCGGCAGCCTTACCTATGCAGAGCTGCTGGCGTTCTGGAACCGCTTTGACCCCTATACCATGAACACCATGCTCGTTGCACCCGATGTGATGCTCAAGATCCTCAACTGCTCGGAGTTCAAAAACCCCATGGCGGGGCTCAACTTCCAGGGCACCGGCGAGCCGGGCAATCCCCTCGGCGCAAAGCTCATACGCTGTTCTGCCATGAAGGCGGGCACCGCCATCGGGCTTGACAAGGGCTATGCCCTTGAGATGGTCACCGCAGGCGATGTAAGCGTCGAGTACGACCGTCTCATCGACCGCCAGCTTGAAAGAGCCGCAATCACCAGCATTTCCGGCTTCGCAAAGCTCTACACCGAGGCATCGAAGGTGCTTACGGTCTGATAACACACAGGAAGCAGGGCTTTTGCCCTGCTTCGCTTTAAGGAGGGACAGCTATGGCATATACAAATCAGGATATCGAAAGCAAGGCAAGGGAAATGCTCGCAGCCTCGCCGCTCGGAAACAAGGGCAAGGCGCTGCGCAGTGCGTGCCAGACTGCGGCGGCGGAGCTTGAATCGAAGCTGCGCTCGGGCGTAAATAGCTCGGATATCGAGGAGCTTTTCGTTTCCGCTGCGGCAGTGCTTGCGGTTTCGCTGTATCTGGAGCTTACGGGCATAACCAACGACAAGATAGACTCGTTTAAGGCCGGTGAACTCAGCGTTTCACTGCGTGACGGCACAAAGACCGGCTGTGCGCAGTCGCTGAGAATGCGGGCCGAGAGCATGCTGTCGGCGTATCTTGACTGCGGTGGATTTGAGTTTAAGGGGGTCGTGGGATGAACCTTTCTTCACAGGTCATCACGACCTATGGCGAGAGCATCACGGTCGGCGGCAGCTCGGCAAAGGGCTTTTTGTCGGTCATCAACAAAAGCAAGTCCGACCCCAAAACGAGCATGCCCGTCGGCGTATATCAAGGCGAGCGCTACAGACTCATAACCGACGCCCTCGAGCCCGAGGTGGGCGATATCGTCGTATACGCAGGCAAAAGCTACGAGATCATGCGTGTCGAGCAGGTGCGCATATTCGGCGAGTTTTCACACAACGAGTGCATTTTGAGACGAAAGGATTGGTGAGGGAATGTTCAACACCGTGATACAGCACATCATAAGCTTTCTCACCGAAAGCGGCATAAACGCCGTCATGGCGTTTCCCGAAACGGTCATCGACAAGAGCAAGGCCACGGTCTGCGTCTCGATGCGCTCGGCAAAGATAACGGCCTGCGGCTGCGGAAATTATATCGGCATCAGCCTTGAAAACGGCGTTGTAAAGGAAATGCTCGGCAGCCACGGCGAGCTGAAAATAGGCCTTGATATCTACTCGCCCAAGCCCAACTGTGAAAGCCTCAAGGAGAATGTTTTCCTGAGCCTTGGCGACATGGACACGCTGACGATAAAGGGCTTTGAAACGGGCGAGGTGCAGTACGACGCACAAAGCGAAATGTATCGCTGCGAGTGCACCGTGGAGGCTTCGGCAAATCTCGTGCGCTCGCTTAGTGCTCCCAACGCCGCATTTGCACTGGAGGTGGACTGATATGGCTTTTATACAGACAGTCGCATACTCCGACAGCGATGCAGCGATATATGTTAATAACCTCAAGGTCGCCTTGGTGCGCAGCATAACGGAGCTTGTAAAAACCGAGCTGTACGAGCTTAAGGCCATCGGCGAGACGCAGCCCGTGTCGGTCACGGCGGGCGGCAAAAGCTTCGAGGTCGTGCTCACAAGGGAGGAGTCTAACGATGCGATAAATTTCCCAATGCTCGATGAGTTCACATTAAGGGTCAAGAGAGCGCACAGTGTTGTGACCTACAGCAAGTGCCGCCTGAAAAGCGTAGAGATCGAGCGCCGAGCGGGCGAGCCTCTGCTTGAAAAGATCACGCTGACGGCCGAGGGCAGAAAGGAAGTGTGAGCATGGAAAGCGAAAACACGAATATCGAACGGCAAGACGGCGAGAATGTCCTGTGCGAGGACATCACGCAGCTTTTGGTGCATCGCCGCTACATGTACGAGCTTTCGGAATACTTCGGCCGTGACGCAAGGCGCTACGACAACGGCTTTGAGACCTATTAAGGAGGGATAAAATGCTTGCACCAATGAAATACAGGGACTTTACTTGGCCTAACAATCCAACGACCTATGAGGTTGAACTGCGGCGCACGCTGCACAGCTATAAGCTGCCGATGTCGGGCTTCACGGTGCAGAACCTCGGCGTGCAGCACCGTGTGTTCAAGGGCGAGGGCGAATTTACAGGCCCCGATGCCTACGAAAGCTTCCGCCGTCTCGCAAAGAGCTTTTCCTACACGGGAGCAGGCTGGCTCGAACACCCGGTTTGGCCGCCTGTGAAGGCGTATTTTGCAAAGCTCAGCTTAAAAGAAGAACCCCGTGACGAGTATGTGAGCTACGCCTTTGAGTTTTGGGAATGCGAGGATCAGACAGGCTACACTGCCGGCTCTCTCGACCCAAACAAGTCAAAGTATGTCTCAGCAGAATACAACGACACCCTTGCACTAATTGCGGCGAGGTATTCAAAGGAACTTGACGATCTTCTTGCGCTCAACCCGCAGATCGCAAGCACCGATGTCCTCGATGAGGGACGGTTAGTAAGGATATCATAGGAGGAAGCATGAAAGGTTATCTAATAGACAAAGACGGCACGCAGTATCAGCTCCCCGAGCTTCTGTCGTGGGATGTCTGCCACGGCACGGGCGAGCCCTGCGACTATTTTGAGGTCAAGACGCTTTATACTGCGGCGCTTTTGCCAAAGCTCGGCGATGCCGTGCGCTTTAAGGGTACAAACGACGGTGCGACGGTGTTCTACGGCGTTGTCGACGAGTATCAGGTGAGCATCGACGAAAGCGGCTCGACCGTGAGCGTAAACGGCCGCTCACTTGCGGCGCTGCTCATGGATAACGAGGTGCCCAAGTGCATGCACTACTCCATGACCAAAAGCTCAATGCTCGAAAAGTATGTCACCCCCTACGGGGTCACGAATGTCAATGACGGCACGATGCCGCAGGTGCTCATGTTCTCCGTCAGAGACGGCGACAGCGCATGGACGGTGCTCAAGCGCTATTGCCTGAAAAGCGTGCACGCTTCGCCGAGATTCGATAAAAACGGCAAGCTGTACATGGGCAAGAGAACGGGCAGCAGCCTAAGCTTAAACGCTGAAGAAAAGGCGGTGTCCGTTAAGCTCAAGGACGAGCGCTACGGCATCATCTCGCAGATAATCGTCACAAACCGATCCACCGGAGGCAGCTACACGCTGGATAATACGGAGTTTATGAACCGTGGCGGCAGCAGTCGCCGGTATCTCTACACCGAGAAGTTTGACAATGTCATCTCCGGCGGCACGACCGTCGACACGACCTTCACCGGCCGGTATCAGATCGAGTGCTCACGCTCCGGCAAGCACTGCGTTGAGATCATCGTTAACGAGCAGTTTCCGTGCTTTCCGGACGATACGGTGACTCTCAAGTGCACGGCGCTTGCGATAAACCAGAGCTGTCGTGTCATTAAGACCCACTGCTGGGGCGATGCCGTCAGCGCCGGAACAAGGATCACACTGGAGGTTTGATATGTGGTTATCGGAGACTAAAAGAAGATCAGAGACGGAGGTGAGCACGGCTTCCGTCTGCACCGTTACAGACGGCGATGACGATGTGCTCTGCGCCGGCGGTATTCTGCGCCTGCCAAAAACCGGCGAGACGCAGCTTAGATTAAGCGGCAGCGACGGCTCAAGCGTGCTGCTCGGCGTTGTCGGCAGCGACACGCCCGATGGGCTTTTGCCCGGAGAGGTCTATATCAAGACCGACAGTGCAGCCATAACGATAAAAAATAACGGTGCCGTCAACATCACGGGCACCGTTAATATAATCGGCTCGCTGACCGTAAACGGCACGAGCCTTGGATAAAACGAAAAGGTATAGCAATGGGCGGGGTCAGATAAGGAGAAATCGGTTTTGACCGGCTCTTTTCCACCCATGCTTCACAAAAATTTCCGGTAATACACAAAGTATTGCCGGAAATTTGTTGTTTTGCCTGAACGAAAAATAGCTCGCTCAAAACTGCTGCGCACCCTGTAAAGTGTTAAAGGAAAAGACTTTTTACAGGGCGAATTATCCTTATCTGACCCCGCCCCGGCTATACCGTTTTTGTTTAGCTATTAAAGATATCGACCATATCTGTGAACCACTTGAGCTCACGGGTGTAGCGTGTGCGCAGGGCATCGACATTTTCCTTGCCCTTGCAGATGTCGAAAAAGCCGTGACCGCTCTTGACGGCAATGTACAGAAGCCCATCGCCGTGCAGGCTGACGGACACCTCGCCGAATGAGCTGTCCAAAAGCGTGAGAATGCGCTGCATGCGGCTCGGGCTCAGATACCGCAGTGCCTCTGCTTCGTTATCGGAACTGAGGTTAAACCGCCTGTTGAAGTCCTCGTTATCGGTCGTGACGGTCGGGTAGCGGACGAGCTTATCGAGCCTGCCTCTCGGCCAGAATGTGAAGCTCACGGGGGCGGTGTCGCCGAGCTTGCACGCCAGCCACTGGCCGCTGTAGAGCTCCTGCTCGTTTGTGTACCACTGGCCGTTGTTCTCGTCCTGATACTGGCTCTCGTCGGTCAGAACGATATTGCAAAGCTCGGTGTCGAGCCCACGGTACTTGCCTCTGATAGCGCCGCTGCGCTTGAGGTGCGAGTGGCCTATGAGCGGGATGTTCGAGCCTTCGGCATCGAGAATGTGCTCACGGGGTGAGTAGTCAACGGTCTCAAAATTGCGGGCGATAAGCTCGGGGACGATAGCGTCATAGGCCTTTTTGCCTGCTTCATCCTTGGCCTTGCCCTTAGCGGAGCTGCCGAGGGCTGCAATGATAACGCCGATGATGCAAACGGCGATGGACGGACCCGACACAAGACCGATGATCGTTACGATGACGCCGATAATAACGAGTACGCTGCCGCCGAGCTTGCCGGTCTTACCCTTGTTAAGCTCTGTGTTTAGCTCCTTGTCGGAGAGTTTTTTTCTTTCGTTATCCATAGTTATCTCCTTATGCGGTTTGCTTTATAATGTCGAGAAGGTCGCTCATACCCTTGAGCGAGGCAACATACCACTTGCGGATGCCGTCAATGTCACGCAGGTCGAGCTGCGGCGGAACATTTGCGAAAACATACCTCGTCTCAAGTGCCAAGGTCAGGTCACCGTTCCTGACGGCAAGGCCGAACAGCTTGCCACCGGCTTTCTCCATCGCCTGCACGAATTCGAGAAGCTGCGCCGTCACGGCACTGTCGGCGTTATCGCCACTTGCGGTGCGGGCAGAGAACTTATCCAAAAATGCGGCGGGGGACTTGAGGTCATCGGCAGTGCGCTTTTGGAAGCGGGATGTGACCGTCACCTCCGGCAGAACACGGCACACACCCTTACAGCGGACGGCAAGACCGTTGAACAGCGTCTCCGTACGGGTCATCCAGTTGTCGTTATTAGGCCCCGACTTCTCCTCAACGGTGCGGCTCAGACTGAGATTCGCAGCGGAAAACAGCATGCCGTCATGCTCACCCTCGTGGAAGTTCTCAACGGTGATATCCGTCCAGTCAACGGAGCATATGTCGATACTCTTTAGGTACGCTTTATCTATGGGAAGCTCCGGCGTTTCGGGATCCCTGCCGAAAAGCTTTTCACGCTCGGCATCGAAAAATTCTCCCATCTGCTGCCTCAGCAGAGCCTTTTTCTTTTTCTGCGCAGGCAATGCACCGAAAACAAGCAGGCCGACGCCGACAAACACCAGCACGGCAAGCAGCGCTCTGTTATGCACCACAAACGCCGAGATGCAGCCTGCGACAACCAAAATTATGCCGATAAGCATGCAAAGGCTTTCCGCTGCCTGATAGCGACCGAGCGCTTTTGCAAGCTGCTCATCGCTCATTTTTGCGTTTATATTTTCCTTATCCATTTTATCTGCCCTTCCCGAGGTTCGCTCTCACGGCCTGCGGTATCTCGTTTTTGTTTATGAGCTCTGCTTTTGCGACAATGACAATTATATATAATTGCCGGAACAATTACAAGCGCAAGCGAGAAAAAAGAGAGTGCATAAAGCACTCTCTTTTTAAAAAATTTGTTTTGGAATCAGACGATGCCCTGTGCCATCATTGCATCGGCAACCTTGAGGAAGCCTGCAACATTTGCGCCGACCATCATGTCGCCGGGCTTGCCGCATTCGATGGAAGCCTTCAGGCACTCCTGGAAGATGCTCTGCATGATGCCCTTGAGCTTTGCGTCGACTTCTTCGAAGGTCCAGCTGTAACGCATGGAGTTCTGGCTCATCTCGAGGCCGGAGGTAGCAACGCCGCCTGCATTGGAAGCCTTGCCCGGGGTGTAGAGCAGGCCTGCAGAGGTGACTGCTTCAATGGCTTCGGGAGTAAGAGGCATGTTTGCGCCTTCAAATACTGCGAATGCGCCGTTTGCGATAACAGCCTTTGCACCCTCTGCGTCCATCTCGTTCTGAGATGCGCAAGGCATAGCGATGTCGCACTTTACATTCCAGATGTTCTTGCAGCCCTCGACATACTGAGCGCCTGCGACTTCGTCGGCATAGACGGAGATGCGAGCTCTTCTCTTCTGCTTGATGTCGAACAGAACCTCGAGGTTGATGCCGTTGGGATCATAGATGTAGCCCTTGGAGTCGCTCATTGCAACGACCTTGCCGCCGAGCTCGGTGCACTTTTCTGCTGCGTACTGAGCAACATTGCCGGAGCCGGAGATAACAACGGTCTGACCCTCGAAGGACTTGCCGTGGTAATGCAGAACTTCATCGGAGAAGTAGCAGATGCCGTAGCCGGTAGCCTGGGTGCGAGCGAGGGAGCCGCCGTAGGTAAGACCCTTGCCGGTCAGGACGCCGCCCTCAAAGCGGTCAACGATCTTCTTGTACTGGCCGTACATGAAGCCGATCTCACGAGCGCCGACACCGATGTCGCCTGCGGGAGTGTCGGTGAACTGGCCGATGTGACGGTACAGCTCGGTGATGAAGCTCTGGCAGAAACGCATGACCTCTGCATCGGACTTGCCCTTGGGGTCAAAGTCGGAGCCGCCCTTGCCGCCGCCCATGGGGAGGGTGGTCAGGGAGTTCTTGAGGATCTGCTCGAAGCCGAGGAACTT
>ERZ1031954.44-NODE-44-length-46379-cov-23.258700_pt1 | contig 46379 bp, 54 predicted proteins | sample MGYA00516701_ERZ1031954 | MGnify/ENA primary metagenome ERZ1031954 (study PRJEB33719, sample SAMN04261284) | wastewater metagenome | biome: rural village; feature: human; material: feces | host: Homo sapiens | place: El Salvador | collected 2013-01-07 ...
GGTGCCTGTCCGACGGTCTTGAGGAACGTGACAGGGGTCTTTCCGGACGGAACGGAGCCGTCATATGTAAGGGCGCGGCGTGGTTTCCGAGCGGGGGCTTATACCCCCCGCAAATTGAAAACCTTTTTGCAAACGCAACCGTCGCTATCGTAAACTTCAACAATGCAGCTGTCTATACACCAAAGCAAGTTTATGAAGGCTTGCATAGTGGGAAAGAAAGTCGAGGAAAACAAGACTGTGGGCAAGTCGTAGTTGACGGCGTTTTCATTCATAATCACCCGTCTTTGACAAGCAAAGTTTTTCTGTTTTCGGTAGCAAATCAAAGCGTCGTCAAGATTGTTATCCAGCGTAATTACGGCGGAAAACCTACCTTTTTCAGTCGCGCTGTACATTGCTACCGCTAGTGTTCTAAACTGCTTTTCGGTGAGCCGGATGGTCTTGCCATTAGCAGTGGTATAGAGTTTTGTCATCTTATCTAATCCTTTCCTTTGTTCGTGTTGGGTAGCAGGAAAGCGGATTAGTCCGCTTTCCCGTAGTAGTAGGTGTTTGTTGCTTACTTGCCTAAAGCAACTTGCTGTAAAGCGTTGGTGATAGCAGTTAAGCTATAGCCTGCTTCTTTAGCCCGTTCAATACCTGTAGCTAAGTCGAGTTTCAAAAGTTTAATCAACTTTTGCTCGTCGTTTTCGGGCGGTACGTAATCACCGCTTTCAATCAGTTTAGCAAGCAACTCTGCCCAAAAGGCAAAGCGCTGTTTAAATTCAGAAAACTTCTGTTCCCCATCCTTAACCGTAATAGGCTTGCCGTTTTGAGTTTCTTTCATTCCCAGCAAAAGCATACCGAAATCGGCAACCATTGCAGCAGTGTCTTTTTGTGGGCGGATGGTGTACCGAAAGCCCATTTCTGCAAAGGCTGCGTAATAGGCTATCTTAGCCGTTTCGTTATCAACCTTGCTTAAAGCCTCGTCGGCATTAAGTTCTGGTGTTTTAATACCGCTTAAATCGTCAGTTTCGACTATAGCCGCCTGTTTCGCTTCCTTTTCCGCCTGTTTTGCCGAGATGATTTCTGCGATTGTGGTCATCTTTTTGTCCTTTCATAATGTTCGGGCTTAAAGCCCGTTGTTTGATTGTAATGTGCTATAGTAGCGTGTTTCGTATTAACGATTGATAGTAGCACACCGTCAAGCAACCCACTTGACAATTCTAAATATAGGCTATCCCAAACACCTTTTCAAGAAACTTATTGTGATAATTGAAAATTATTTAAAACGATTTGTGATTTCTATCCCTTGCCTATCTTTGCTATCCTTGCCAACTAACTACACCTTTTAATTGTTTCATCTTTCCAAACACACTTTAGGCTGCTGTTAGCACGTACCCAAATATATCACGCCCTATGTGCGCGCGCTACCCGTGTGTTGATGCTACTAATATTGTGCTATGTTTAAGCACAGTCCAACATCATCTTTGCTACCTTGCTCTGCTAACACTCTCACCCTGCCCTATCACTTTGGCACAATCACTTTCTTCTATCAAATACCCGATTTTCCCTGCTATGCTGCTAAGAAACTTTACATTTTACTGCGGTTTTTACAGGTTTTAGGGATTTTGACCTTTTTTAAATATTATGAAAGAGTAATGTAAAATGTAAATTTACAATTTACAAAACACTTTCGAAACCCGTCATATAATATGACCACAATACCCCTAAAAATGGGCTTAATCAGCCAATTTTTCATTAAATTCAGGCTTCGCCTGCCTATATTTCCATAGCCCTTTGCATAGTGCATAATTGCCTGTTCTTGCCCGTACTGCGTAGTGCGTACCAAGAAATCTTCCTCCGTCCCGCCTGCCCGTCCCACATAGCATACATTGCATAGCATATCATACCTGCCCCAGACATATTCGCATAGCACCTACCTGCCTGTGCATACATCACGCCTAGCATACCTACCCGCACCTATCACCTGCACGCTTGCGCTTCTGCTTTGTTCCCGTTTCGTTCCACTGTTCAAAACCGCCCCAAAGTTCAACCTCTGATTGCAAAATACAACCGCCAAAATCACCGTGAACAAAACGGGAAAATCACCGAAAATCCAAAATATAAGATTTCCGAAGGAAATCTTAAATGTCAAGGAAAAAGATTTTGAAAAAAGTTCTTGACAAGCCCAAAGCGATTTGGTAAGCTTGCCTTGTTTCGTCGCCCTTGGGGATGGCGGAACGGTTGGCTTCCTGCGTATGCGTAATGCGTAATGCGTAGCGTGAATACGTAGCGTGAAAGTTGGAAAGGAGATACTGTTATGTCAAAGATTGATGAACTGTTAAGGCTTGCTATGGAAAAATGCGGTGTTGCACCTTACACGTCCGAACGGCTGCGTAGGAAAGGCATCGCGCCCTATCCTAAGCTTGCTACTCCTGAGGACCTCGCGGCACGTCAGGCAGGCATAGCACGAAACATCCGCAAAGAGCGTGAGTTCCTCGAAAGCCTCACGCCTGCCCAACGCAAAGACCTTGCTATGCCCAGCGTCCAACGTAAGACTATGGCGCAATGTCTGGAGAGCAATCCCAACTACCTGTCCAAAGTAGACCATAGGCTGGAACAAGAGCAGAACTACGAGCATATGCTCGAACAGAACATCCTGCACGCCGAAGCGTGGGAACTGCAGCTGTTCAAAGCCGCAGTCGAGGGCGAGCGTATGCGTCGCAAAATGTTGTGCAAGCAACGTGCTAATCTGGAAGCCAATATTTGAACCTAATTATGAACAAGGAGATTACTATTATGACTGGAACTAAACTCCGTCCGATTTGCTATCCGTGCAACGAGGACAAAGACCTGTTTGACCACCTGCGTGATGAACGTACAGTGATGTGGATTGTAGCTAAACTAACAGCAATATACGATATAGCACCCCGCACTATTCGTAGGGACTGGTATATCGAGTGTGACAAGCCCACACCGCGTAACAAAGCTGAAGCATTGTTCAGCATCATCGCCTACCACCTCGATATGAACGTCATCGATGTCCGTGCATTGGTGTTCTGGAGCAGCACGCCTATCTACCGGAAAGTCCTGAAGTTCGCTACTAAACTGCCCTGGACCAAACGCAAAGCCAAAGACAGCGAAGACATCGACACTACCATCCACGGCTGGGTAGCAGATAATCTAGCCGAGCTGTATGAAAGCCAAAAGAAAGCTATGAACGCAATCTGTGATGACCGCACGAAACATCACGAAGATGAGGAGGACTAAGTTATGGGGCACATCTACTATCAAATACGAGCTATCAGCAATGCCCGCGCCACACAGGCTATCGACGATACGCGGCACGTCCAGCCTGTACGTCTAGCCGACAATACAGCCCGTGCAACGCGGCGTTCGGCAAACCTTGCCAGCAAAAATGCCGAGGAAATCATCCTTGGCAACGGCTTCACTACCGTCATCGAGTTTATGGAAGCGTGCAAGAGCAATAACCTGCTTACTAGCCCGGACCAAGAAAACGTCCGCGTTCGTAAGTGCTACTCCGAGCTCCAACAGTACGGGCTACTTTCCGCGTTCTGGGCAATGTTCCGCGCCTACCGTGCGAACAAGGGTAAGCCCGTCCAAGACTATACGTTCGAGCCGCCCGCAACGTGGCACGCACACAATACGACGGTAATTCTAGACAAAGCCAACCGCCAGATTATCATCCACAATCGAATTGACCTCAACACTAGCAAGTACGTGCTAAACTATTCGTGGATGCCGCTTTCAAAGTCCAGTATCGACAGCGAAGCCAACTTCAAGCGCATCCTGCGCATCATTGCTAACAGCGGCATCAAGCGTGCCGTTGACATCGCTATGTCGGAAACAGGAGGTTAAGATGAGAACACTGGTAGAAAATGTCAAATTCGAACGGGGCAAGTGGTATGTACTACGTCCCGACGTTCCATATCATTACTGGGTAACTTTCACGCCTAAGCGCACGGTCAAATTTGATACCGTATTAAAGGATATGTGCCATCTTCAGAACGAGATGAGCCTCACACCTACCGCAGCGTTTGGCTTAGCAATTGACTCACGCAATATAGCGTCCAGATATAGCAAGCCGAAACGTGCTGACGTCACGGCAAGGTATGTAATATACTTCAGCAAATCAGCTGACGGCAAGAACAACATAACCGCTTATGCAGAAAGGGTATAACTATGTCACTCACAACTATGCGGCTCGTTACATCGTGCGAGCCTGTCAGCCTTAAACACGCCAAAGCCATCGTTATGCACCACGGCGAAGTGTTCGCTATTGCATATGGTAATAAACCGCTTACGCTCTACGTATGCCTGCAAAGTATCACGTTCAACCTATTCTACTCTTATGCCCAGCGCAAAGCCAAAGAATGCGGGGCGCAGTCAGGGTTCAACGTCGCGTTAGAGCGTTATTTTGTACCGTTCGCAGATAATCCCTCCGCAGCGAGTGTTAGCGGCTACACGTTCAGGTTTACACCGTCTATACGCAAGCACGCAACGTACGACGTCCTGTGCGTGTACAAAAACCAGAAGTTTGTGGAGAACATCTACAAATGAGCAAGATGGATAAGCTTCTAGAATATGCAGAAACTATCTGCCTAGTACTTGCGGCGGTATTCTTTCTGCTCTGGCTGATACTAACAACTATCGGCTTGATAATCAACTTATAAGGGAGGCTTCCCTAATTATGATAGAAAACAACGAGAAAATCTATTGCTATTGTTGTAGCACCGGACTCAAGCTATACGAGCTGGACGACAACACGATAGCCTACATTCAGGAGTGCGACCCGTCGGGACAGATGCTAGCAATGATAGCGTCCCAGCAAAAGCACCCTGCCCTATCTGCGTTCAAGCAGGACTGGGGACGGCTGGCAGACTGCTGCCCGCACGTATTCCTGTGCTTCCTACTACACAAGTTCATCGCTATACCCAACCTAGCGCACGAGACCTACGCCTACGTCAAGGCTATGGGACAGGTTAGCGATAGCATCGTGCAGATGTACGAGCAGGACATCATCGACGACAAGGTCATCCTTGCCCTGCTTGAACACTTAACGCTCGTGCCAGTAATCACAAGTCCGAATGGCAACAAACCGCTACCCATCCTACTAGCACACCTAAATGTCGAAACGCACCAGTACTACATCACGCTGGACGACATCGAGAAGCTCGAACAAGACATCATTGCTAACACCCACACGATGTCCTGTGCCCAAGTTTCAAGGTGCCTGTCATCGTACTGGGCAGACAATCACTGCTACGTCCCAACGTTGACGGCGATGTATGGCGTGAAAGAAAAGCCTGCGGATACGGTTCGCCGTGTGGTCAAGAAGCATACCAAGTTAATGCTAACAGAAAACACGCTTGAAGCTCTGGACTTCCACTACGTCCATCCGCTACTGGCCAAGGACAGAGTCGAGGATAAGAAAGCACTCAAGGTGCTAAATCATCCGCCCGCTGTCCAAAGTCGCCTTGAGCAAATGGAAGCTCTGGCGGCGTTAATATGCAAGGCACGTCTAGAAAATAATTCTTGACAAACTGAACGGCTTATGCTACTATCTAATTATCGGGCGGCGGGATTGTCCTGCCGTCCTAACCAGACAATCATAGCTATGAAGGAGTTACATTATGTCTGATATCGAAAACAAAGAAAGCAAGGTTGCTGTACGTTCCATCATTTTCGAAACGATGGATGACGCTATCAACAGCGTGGCTGAAAAAGATTACGCCGGTATGGATGACGTGGAACTGGTCGCGTGCCAGACGTCCCTGCCGAAAAAGGTGATGTTGCAGTTGCAGGGCAAGACCGTGGTCGGGCTGAAAGAAATCCCCATTCCGCAGTTCTCGCTGGACTGCTTCGTACCCGTCGAGGGCGAAACGGACGAACAGCGCGCCGAACGTATGAACTTGGCTGCTAAAACGACCGCGTTGTACGACAAGTTCCTGCAGAAAGAAGCCATCCGTTTGGCGAAAGCGGACTGCATGCCCGCTAACATGGAAGCGTTCTTGGACGTGGTCACTGCTACGCGTGGCGGTGTTGAGATTACGACCAAGGAAACCAAGGAAATCATCACGGAATGGCTGCGCGACAACAACCGTGCTACCAAGGAACGCACCGCGGCCGATGGCAAGAAGCGTCCTATCTTCTTCGAGTCTGCCAACAAGCTTATCGAATGCATCAAATCGCAGGTGTACGCTATGCAGGTCTTTGCCGGCACGCCTGAAGACTTGGTCATCAAGCTGGTTGACAAGTTCTACGCTGCGGTCTGCGCCGAGTTCAAAGCACGCGGCAAGTCCACGGTCGTCGTTGACAAGTGGTACAATAACCGCAACGTCAAAGCCGAAACTGCCACGGTTGAACTGGACGTTATTGACGACTTGTTCTAAGCAAATCCAGGACATCTTGGAAAGGCGGGCGCATGCCCGCCTTTCTCTTACCTGCCGCCTATTATTTGACCCTTGCAATAGCCAGCCATACACATGCACATGCTACGACTGTCTATTGGAAAGGCCAAATAGTATCATCGCTGCATACCTTTCCCCTCCACTAACATTAACTTATAGGAGTAATTTATTATGCCTTCAATTTCTGAACTGCTTGCTAAAGCACGTGCTAAACAGGCACAGGCCAACGCCAAGCAAAACAAGACCTCGCCCGTCACGCAGTACGGTGTAGCAGAGGTAGCCAAAGCCACAGCCCGCGCCGATAAGGTAGCGTTGAAAACTGCGGCCGAGGGCAAGCTTGATAGTACGGGCATCCTGCAAGTGCAAGACTTCGATGCTATCACGCTGGACGACAGCCAAGCCAAGGCGTTAGAAACGATTTCACAGCACAAGATGGTCGCGCTAACCGGTGCGGCAGGCACAGGTAAGACCACGGTTCTGCGTGCCTTTGTTAAGAAGAACCCGCCCACGTTCAAGTGGCAACACATACGTGTAGGCGAAGTGACGGACACGCTGTTCCTGTCCCTGACGGGCAAGGCCGTAGCACAGATGCGTCTGGTTCTGCCCAAAGAATACGCCGCGTCCTGCATGACAATCCACTCCGCGCTGGCGGTCTACCCTGAGAAGCAGGAAGACGGCAGGCTGCGCTACGTTCCGCGTTATCACCAAGGTAATAAGCTGGAGTGCAAGCGTATCTTCATCGACGAAGCTACGATGTGCAGCGTCCAGCTCTGGAATATGTTACGTGAAGCCCTGCCTGACGATTGCAAGGTATGCTTCATCGGCGACATCAACCAGCTGCCACCTGTAGCAGGACGTCCCATTCTGGCGTATGCACTGATAGCGTTTCCCTACGCGGCGTTGGAAACTATTCACCGTCAAGCCGAGGAAAGCCCTGTGCTTAGTGCCTGTCACAAAATCCTGCGCGGCGAGCCGATTGATACGACCCGCGGCATGGTTATACGTCAATGTCCCAACGACCCGGTCGATGCTAGCTACGAGATTGTCAAGCGCATCATCGCACTCTATCACAACGGACAGTACAAGCCGATGGAAGACCAGATTATCACGGCGGGCAACACGGACGCGTTAGGACAGGAAGAGCTGAACGCTCGCCTGCTTCCTCACCTGACCCGTGAGGGCAACCCAATGCACAAGGTCTTCTATGCACGGCGGTTCCGTACGTTCGCGGTAGGCACCAAGGTGATGTACACAGAGAACGACTACGAGCTGGGCATCTTCAACGGATTGCAAGGCGTAGTAGAAAGCATCGAGCCTAACCCTGCAGCCGACCCCGACATCGAGTTTGAAAGTATCGGGTTCGGGCGTCCGCTCACGGTAGAGGACGTGCAAAACCTCGACGACCTGACCGACTACAAACGTAGCGAAGAACTGGGTGTCACAGGCAAGGAAGTCCTCGACGAGGAAGATGCCGGACGTCAGGCAAGCCACGTAGTAACGGTCTTGTTCAACGACGGTACCCGTGTCAAGCTATCAAGAAGTTCTCAGATTGCCAACCTGCAAGTAGCGTTCGTATGCACCTGCCACAAGATGCAAGGTTCGGAATGCCGCAAAGCTATCATCATCTGCCACAAATCCCAAGCCCTGCTTCACTCACGTGAGTGGCTGTACACGGCCATATCGCGTGCCAAGGAAGCGGCTATGATTTTCACCAGCACGACGATTAGCAAGCGCAAACTAACCAAACATAATAACGGCGACATCACGCAGACACTTGCTAACAAGGCATCGTTGAACACCAGCATCCAGCAGTGCATCGACAGCCCGCGTATCTTGGGACGGTCTGCGGCCGAGAAAATCAAGACGTACATCCGCACCGTCATGGCTAACAAAGAAGAAGAGCAGCCGCACTGGCTGCCCAACTCGGAGGGCTAAGCACATGCCAAGTAAACGCAAGAAGCAACACTACAAACGCTGCGATATGGACGAGGTAATCGTACGGCTATACGATTTATACAAGGACTTCGCTAACGTACTAGATGAACCGTACTATGCAGCAGAAGTAGCACGTACAATCTACGACCTGACAGGCGACATGGATTGGGAACGTGCATGGTTAGCACAACATGAACTCTGGACAGCACATGAGGCATACTATGAAAATCGTAACATATAATTCCGTATTTAGCAAACAGGTCTACGGCCAGACCGTAACAACGTCAGCGTCAACATCCGTAGTTCTGGACGGCGTCCGCGTTATCAAGTATAGTCCGAACAAGAACTGCACCGTACTAAGCTTCGACGTCCACGGTCCCGAGTTCATCACTGGCAACCACGTCGATGTCATCACCGAGTTCTTAGCCGATGACGGATTTACCAAGCTCAACCTCGGCGACATCCCATACGTCAATAACCAGAACTGCGACGATGACGATGACTGCGATTGAGGCCGAGCTTCTGGACATCCAGAGGCGTACGCTCGAAGACATCCGCAACCACGCAGACAAGGTGAGAAGCGTCCTGCTACACGGTACGGCAGAGAAGAAGCAACAGTTCATCACAGACCTCGGTGTGCTAAACATCTGCGGCACGTGTGAACTGGCGTTCTTCAAGGCCCTGCTGTACCGCATCACCATACCAAAGGCTATGACCATGGCCGCGTTACAACAGCCACTATATGAACGTACTACCTACGCTGTGCCGTTCCAATACGCCAGCCCAAAGACGTTTTTTAGCAGCATGTATGTAGCTAAGACCAGACTGTTAGCCGACGCCACAGGTGAAAGCAGGATGGACATGTACCAAGCTGCGCGTGACAAGATGTGGAAAGAGTTTACGCCGAACGAGGCCGCCCCGCCTGCACGTATATTCCAGGCGGCCAGCATCCCGTACTGGTGTTTCACGATATACCGAACGCAGGTAGGTGAGGGCAAGCCACGCGGCTACTTCCCTGAAGCACCCGCTATCAAGCGCGAACCTACTGCGTATACCTTAACAGATATTGGCGAGGAACTTGGCGTTAAAGAACCGCCCCGCCATATCTTAGCAACCAAACCGTGCGCCCGTAAGGTCGTACAAACTTTTACTGAAGAGGACTTAGAAGATGATTAAATCACCCTGCATTTCTCTGCTAACAGCGGCGCGTCGCGCTCAAGTTGCAGACAACTATCCCGAAGCTGACTGCTTCAACGTCACGCCTAACTTTGGCAAGCGTTCAATTCGCATCTCCGCTATGCGTGGCGACCTGACACTGGGCAGCATGGAATTTGACAACCTGATTATCCCGCCGCACATCTCGCCGACGCCGGTGCTGTATCCTCGCGTGCCGTTCGTGTACGGCGTGGTAATGTGCACGGTAAACGGGACGCCTGCCTACTACTTCGGCAAAGCGTTGAGTCCGATTGACGACCGCCAGATGATTTCGATTGCCGAACTGGACGGTAGCGATTGGAACCCGACAGAAATCGTGGACGATATCACGTCCTGCGTCATCCTGCACGCCCCGATTGGTGAACTGGAAAGTCTGTACCAGCCTGAGGTGCAAGATGCCGACGATTGACGAGCTGCTAAAGGCACGCGCCGCGCGCCAAGCTCAGGCCAAAGTCCAAAGCCAAGGTGCGCCTACGGCACCAAAGGTAGAACCGGCTACCGCACCTGCGCCCGCGTCAACGTCCAAGGTAGAACCCAAGGCAGAACCTCAACCCAAGGATAATTCCGGGGCTTTGCCCCTCTATGCACCTGCACTACAGGACAGGCTGAAAGACCTTGCAGATGAGGAAGACTACATGGACGTTGAGCTTTCGGCACAGTCCTTGGCGGAAACCATGAGCGCGGTTATGGCTATACCGTATCCGCCGGACGTCTTCATCGACCCGTGCGTTGAGTATGCAAGCCAGGCTTTGGAAAACCAGAAGCGGGTTTACATGCAACGCGTCCTGTCCGGTGAACGGCAAAGTGGCAAGCGCGACAAGAAGAAAGCCGTGGCGGTTGCTATGACTATCACCAACCTCGACAACCTGTTTGATTAACATGACAGTCATAGTATCATCGTCAACCATCGCGTCCCTGATTAACTGTCCCAGACGGTTCATCCTGAACTATCACCGCACGGAACGTACACCGTCGCTGGCTACCGAAGTGGGGACGGCAGTGCATCAGGCTTTACAGGATGCAACGGAAGCGGGCGATAGACATGCCGCAACAAAGGCACTTATCAAACGCTATCCGTATGAACTGTGGCTGACCGCCACGAACAAGGAGCGGGCCTCTCGCTCCTTGTTATCTTGTGCTGTTGCTATTGATACGGCCCTCGACACGCTCGACCTACACGGTATGCGTCTGGCCGAAGTGAACGGCAGGAAAGCTACAGAGCTGGACTTCCTGCTGACGCTGACGGACAAAGATGATAAACCGTTAGATATTGCGTACTCCGGCAGTATTGATAGCGTATTCGTTGACAGTACGGGCATGCCTATCATCACGGACTACAAGACAACGACCAAGGATATAAACCTGGCGGTGCTACAATACTCACACTCGTTGCAGGCCTGCATCTACGCCATCGTTGTAGCGTCCGCGTTGGGCATCGAGCCGACCGACATCGAGTACCAGTACATCATTATCAAGCTTGACAACGGCATGGGCGAAGTGCATACCGAACGGGCCCGGGTAACGCCTGCGAAACTTAACGAGGTTCGCGGCTACCTCAAGGTCTACACTACCGTCCTGCAACAAATGCTGGCTGAGCGGAACTTCCCGCCCAACAGTTCAAGCTGTACATCTTTCGGCCGGCCCTGCTACTTCGCCAACCAGTGCGACATGGCCCACATCAACGAGGCGATAACGTCAGCGTTGACGACCAGCCCGGCGTACAGGTATGCGTATCTGGAAACGGGCAAGACCGATTATGACATCAGAGGGAGGTTATCACTATGATGCAAACAGGAATACCGCACCAACTTGACAACTTGTTTGCCCTGTTCTACGGTGCGCCCAAGTCCGGCAAGACAACGTTCGCGTTGCAGCCATGTGAAAGCAACTATGCAATCACGGTGCTGGACTTGGAAAACAATTTGTACCCTGCAAGCAGGTGGAAGAACTGCGATAACATCAACGTCATCAACCTGAAGTGGGAGGGTGAAGCGAACCAAACGCCAGCTATCACTTTTCTGCTGGCCTTGCGAGATGCACGGCGCAGACCTTTTACCTGGGACTGCACCGACAAGCAGATGGCCAAGGCAACGTTAGACCCGACGCACGTTTATTGCCGGGTTAATCTTGCCAAGGCACGGCCGGACGACCTGCTTGTACTGGACAGCTGGACGATGTTCAGCCAACAGATTATGGCTGCCAAGGTAGCGAATGCGTACAGCGTCAACGCCCAGACGGCTGAGATTTCCCAGCCGATGTGGGGCAACATGGTACGCGACGCGGAAGGAACCATCAACATACTGAACAGCATACCTGTTATCAGTAAGGTCGTTCTGGCTCACGAGTACATGGAACCGAGCCTGACTACGCCGATGAGCGTGACACGCGCCCATGGCCAAAGTCTGGCGAAAAGTTTCACGGTAGTAGCAAGATTTCTGAACGGGAACATTGACATCATAGCGGGCGCCAACAAGGCGCAGCGTGAGAAAAAAGTTCTTGACAAATACACGTTCAGTATGCTATTATCAGAATTAGGGAGAACAGCTCCCACTACTTTCACACCCAGCGAAGCGTTCGTCTTCGAGATGGGCGATGAAATGGCCAAGCTTGTAGCAAACGATAGCAAGCTTGCCATCAACACTACAAACGTTAACGTTAACATCAGAAAATAGGAGTTATCACTATGGTCGAAAAAGTTGTAATGTCTTTGTCCACGCGAGAAGAAGTTGCTGCCAAATCTTTGGGTATCACGCCGAAATTCATCTACCACTTCGTTGTGAAGAAAGGCGAATATTCCGTCACGACGGGCACGTCCAAAACGGGCGAACCGTTCAGCATTCCGCAGATTGAATATGACTGCGAAGTCATGTCCGAAACGACGGGTGCGCTGCCCGAAGAAAGCGTCAAAGGCCTGCATTGCAGACTGCGCGTCGGCGTCCGTAAAGGCGAACCGAACGCTGCTATCTTGGGCTACAACCGCGGCGTGTTGGAAGCGGCCGGCATCAAGCTGTCCTGCTACAACGATACGGAAAGCATGTTCAGCGAAGTCATCGGACAGGAATTCGACGGCTATGTCAAAGAAGATAAGCAGGGCTACGCCTACATTGATACCAACAGCTTGCGTCGCATCAACGCGGCCCCGGCCCAGGCGTAAGGCACAAGACATACACCTCGAAACTAACTGGGTGGCAGGGCTACGGTCTTGCCGCCCTTTCTTTAACCTTTCTGGAGATTTGCTATGAAAGATAAACGATTACACTTCAGTCCCATGTTGCTGCGAAACGTCAAGATGCGTCCAGCCCAACTGGACAAGCTGAAAGGTTTGACGGCACAACCCAAGATTGACGGTGTGCGCCTGGCTATTGGCATCAAGTCTTGGAGCGACAGTCCGATGTTCTTCTCACGTTCCGGGCAGGAAATCAGCCCGGTTGTCAAGGAAACGCTAACGGATATGCTGTCAGAAGTCAAGGACAGCTCTCTGACAAACTACCAGCTGTACGACTGCGAGCTGGTCTACGACAAGGACTGTGCTGCTACAACGGGCATCCTGCATGCCAAACATAAGGAACTCAACCCGTCCAAACTGGAGCTGTACATCTTCGACACTATCCAGCTGGACGGCAGCGGCAACCCGTGCTGCTTCTCTACGCTGGCGTTCCGGATGGTACAGCTGGAAGTGATAGGCAGGATGTTCACCAATAGCAGAATTCATATTGTACCGTGCTGGCAGCACACCGGCCACGACAGCTCGTTGCAAGCTGCACAGAAGTTCGCTGACGAACACAGCCTGCCGTTAGAGGGCTATGTTTTGAAGCCAGAAAACAGTCAGTACCTTGAGGGGCAACGCCTGCCTGGCAGCTACAAGTTCAAGGTATCAACCGAGGCCAAGGCTACGGTCATTGCTATCCTGCCACAGACCGACAGCCAAGGCAACTGCAAACACCTGGCCGGGACGTTGGTCTGCAAGATAGGCGACGCCAACGTCAACGTCACGGTCGCGGCCGACAACAAGATACGCAAAGCTATCTGGGACAAGGCCGGGCTGATTACCAAAGACAAGCCGACCGTCACGGTTGAGCTGTTCGATTGTCAAAGCGGCAAGGACAACCAGTTCCGCATGCCGCGTTACGTTTCTGGTTTGGAGGATTACTAATATGGCTACAGAACAAGACAAAGAAATCATCCGCAAGATGGCTGCAAGCTTGCAGCTCTACCTTGACCACCGCTACCCAATTGAATACCGTGAGGAAACCCTGGCACGGTACAGCTTTCGATGATGGTTATCACGTCGCCAATAACGGGCCGGATACTGATCACCAAGATGGGCATGCCTAACACAACAACGGTGTTATATCGCATGGACCACGAGTACATGCAAACACCTGAGGACACCGTCCTTGCATTTCAAAAAGAGTTCCGCAACATGTACGAACAGACTGCACGATGCTTCGCGGAACAAGACAGCAATGTCAGACAGACTATTAACTAGGGAACTACTAACATGAAGATAATGATTATCTACGAAACCATGCCTGAACGCACCGATGTCTATCTACACGAGCATCTGCTCGAACTGATGGACAGCGGGGACGCTGAGCTGATGTGGCCATCGGACACCTATGGTTGCAACATTCCGCTTATAGGCGTTTCAGAGGTATGCATCACGGGGCACTGTACTGTAAACACTGGCACTGAGCCGGCTAAGCCGGCGGGAGGAAGATATGGCACTGGTGCATAAGGCATTGGCCGTGCAGAAGAAAGAGCGAGCGAAGCTCGCGGAGGAGCAAGCGAAGCTTGCGGTAGTGGAGGCACGGCTGGATGAGCTGGCTTCCGTTATGGAGAAGATGCAGGAGGCGGAGCTGGCACGATGTGAAAGGTTAGGCAGAGGACAGGCCGTCATTGAATACCTACCGTCTGATGATAAGGGATTTCCTATCATCCGGGTATCTCTGCCGCCGCTATACAACGTTACGCTCACTTGTAGCGATAAGGTAAACGGCGAAGAAACACATATGTTCATCGAGGACAGGCTTCTTATTCCAGTATCTAATCGCATATGTGACCAAATCCACCAACTTTATTACTTTTTCCTGAGGGAGAGATAACAAATGGAAAAACAGAAAACGAAAAGCAAATCGGCAGTACAAGCTGCCTTGGAAAGCACACAAATTTTGTACACACAGGACGCGGTAACGTCCATGATTTTGGTCGCCACTGCTGGCGTGACACATTTGGTAATGGGCGAAACATCGGCCGGCGACCAATACATCAAAGCAGAAAGTGACACCATCCCGTATCGTATGTGTTACAACAAACGCTTAAGACGGGCTGAGCTGTGGCGGAAAGACCTCAAGTTCTACCTGGTGTCCAAGTACGTGCAACGCTACGTTGACGAACTGTGGATGCAGCTGATGCAAGCGTATACCATTCAGGTAAGCAATCACAAAATGGAGGACAAGGATGCAGAGTAAGACAAGCATCGAGCAACTCGAAGAACTCAAGGCCGCAGCGTTCCTTAAAACGTGGCAGGAACAACTGATGAAACTGCGCGATAAAGACCAGCGCATCGCTGAGCTTGAGGAAGAAGTCAAGAACCTCACAGACGACTGCAACAGAATGATGAAGGAGCGCAATGAATACTTGCACCAAGCTACCGATGCAATACGTGAGCTGGACAGGCAGCGCGACGAACTCAAAAAGCTTCAGGGCATTTTGGATGATGCTCCTGAAAGCATCCAAAACTACTTTGCAAAGAAAGGTAAACACTAATGGAAAACATTGAAAACACCGAAAACAAAACACCCAAAGAAGCTTCGCAGGACGAGGAAGAACAGGCTAAGATTGCGGCGACGCGTGACAGGCTGAACAGAGTCCTGCAGGGCATCAAGGAATGGAACGCTACGCAGTTTCCCGAAGCCGACATGCCGGGCCAGCTGATGAAGCTGGAAGAAGAACTGCACGAGTTCCACAACGGGCAGGGTGAAGAAGAACGCCTTAAGGAACTGTCCGATGTCGTTATCGTGTGTGCCGGACTGGGACGGTGGCAGAGCCTCATTGGCTACCACATCCTGTCGATGGTCATCAGCGGCGCACACTACACGATAGTGAACAAGTTGCTGGACGATGTTGAAGCCAAGATGGCTAAGAACCGCGCACGCGTCTGGCTCAAGGATGGTGACGGCAAGTATCACCACGACGTCAAGCTCGACGAACCGGCCAATGCCAATGGCGAAAACACACCCGCGTAAACCGCACGCACTGATAGCTGCAACATTGCAAAGCCCGCACGTTTCATGGCTCGATAAGGCCACGTTGGTGCGGGCTTTGCTCTACTCGGACAGGCTGGCATTCCGCCAAGATGCTAAGCCTGAACGGGTAGATGAAGCTATCAAGTTAGAGCTTACCTGGCTATCACCGCTATTGCAAGTTTCCTCACTTGGTATCTTTTCTGCACTCGAACTTGCTGAGAATTACTGGCAGACAAGGGAGGGTGAGGAAACGCTGCGGTTCTACGTCGAAGATTACTTAGGGAGTTTACGAAAGCATGGTTATATCTAAACGCCTATCACCGAGGCCCATCTTCGCGCTCTACGATATGCACGAAATGAGCAAGCCTCAACTTATGAAAGCCTTGATGAACGTGATGACTTCACAATACATGAAGGCACTGACCAAAGAGTTCATTAACATCACGCCGATTACAACAACGAACGGCATCCCGGCGGACAGCGTAGTGCTGGTCTACTCGTCAGGGTTTGCTAAGACGTTCATCAACAACGGCAAGTTCTCGGACTATAACGGCAGTGTCTATCACATGGGACAGACCACGTTCATCATCGGGCTTTCACTTAACTACATCCGTTGCCTGCTGATACAGAGTCCGCGTGGCGACCAGGAAGATACAATTATCAAGGGACACTACCTGTGTGCCTTTAACATCTACAAGGCCTGGCGGTTTGCCAAGGGCGACTTCGACACTGACCATCACTACGGATTCTACTACACATTGATTAACGAGCCAGAGGAATGGGACGCTACCAAACAGTACATCGAACAGAACAGCCACAGAATATTTGGCATATCATTCGATATTGAAACGGCAGGCTTCCCGAAGTTCATCTCTGCGTTCGGGTTCACGTTGATGATGGGCAGTATCGAAAAGCCGGAGTTCAAGTCCTACTGTATCTCGATGGGCGTCCATTCGTATCCGTGGCACATCCGGGCCATGCAGTATCTCTGCTACCATCCTGCACCGAAGATTGCACACAACGGCGCGTATGACTGTACCGTCCTGCTCCGTTATCGCATCCCGGTCTGGAATATGCTATATGATACAATGCTCATGGCCCACTCCTTGATATGTGATGCGCCCAAACGTTTGAGCGACTGCGCTTCGTACTACCTGCCTGACTATGTGTACTGGAAATCAGAAATTACAGGGAAAGAAAATGGTATTAGCAACGAAGAGAGCAACAACGACTCAGAAGATAAACATGGCGTACCGGCAACACAAGAGGGCCGGCTGGTATATTATAAGTACTGCGCCAAAGATACGTACTATACGGCGTGCATCTGTCTGGAAATGCTTGCTCTGTTCCAGCAGAAACCCTGGGCGGTCAAGAACTACTGCCTGGTTCACTTCCTGCAATACCGTGTAGGTATGTTCATGGGCCTGGCTGGCATGCCAATTGACAAGGCCAAGTTCGACGTCTTCGTCAAGGAAGTGTGTGCTACACGGGACGAGCTGCTGTCCGACCTGCGCACCTACGCCAAGGACGAACTGTTCAACCCAGCCTCGCCGAAAGAGGTTCAACAATACCTATACGGCACGTTAGGCCTCAAGCTTCCGCGTGGCATCCGACTCAAGAAACCGAAAGCGCCGCGTCCAAGTTCAAAGTCTACGCCGCGTCTAAAGGCAGTGTCCCTGCTCGACCTCGACAATCTGGACTTGTTTAGCAGTTCGGATATCGGGCCGGCCCGGAAACCCGAACAGGACTTCTCGCTATACCCAACGGACAAGGTCGCGTTGCGGTTCCTGATTGACCAGAACCCTGAATACGAAACGCAGATACAGAAGCTGCTGGACTATCGGTGGTACGCCAAGGTCATCAGCAACTACTTGATGAGTAATACGTTGCTGGTTGATAGCACAACGGACAAGGATGTCAAGGTTCTGCTATACAATCCGAGTATTGCAAAGACGGTAACGTGCCGGTACGGCGGTGGCGAGTCCAACCTCGGCGTCGGCGCGTATCACTTGAACTTGCCACCCGGCCTGTGGAAATGCATCAAGGTTCCGGACGGGCACGTACGGTACAGCATCGACTACTCACATAGCGATGACTACTTTGTGGCGTTCTACTCTGGTGTCCCGACAATGATTGAAAACGTAGTCAGGACCGACCTTGACTTGCACATGAAACATGCATCGCTTATCTTCCAGCGTCCCTACGACTATCTCATGGAACACAAGAAAGACCAGAACAGCGAAGCACCGTTACTGCGTAAGCTTACTAAGAGCATCGGCCACGGCTGCAAATATCTGATGGGAGGCTACACCATGTACACTCACATGGGTGACCCGAACATCTGCGCTGCTATTGATGCTTTGCACGCCGATGTTGACAAGCACAGCCTTGACCAGAAGATACAGTTCGCGTCCTACCTGCAGAGCTTGTTCTACAAACAGTACGACGGCCTGACACAATGGCACAAGGACGTGTTCACAAAGCTGATGGCCAATTCGAACAGGCTAATCACCGTTGGCAACTGGACGCGCCAGCTATTAGCACCGGCCAGCTGGTTCTCAGTTCACAGTGGTAGCGTTGCACAGTACGGCCAGGCCGGCACGTCATCGAACAGTAACGCGTTCCTGCGCAAGTTCTTCCGCAAGCCGCTTGACAGTTCGTCTTACATCTTCGCCCAAGTCCACGATGCTATGGACGGGTTTGCAAGGAACGAGGACGAAGTCAAAGCCATAGCGAAGATTATGGAGGAACCGATTACCGTGACGGACATCTACGGCACAACCCGTACGTTCTCAGTTGCAACTGAAACTGAGGAATTTTGGCCAGATAGCACCAAAGAAATAATGCTTGACATTTGCAGGTAGTTATGCTAGTATATAATAGTCTGGTAAACTGTCTGCAAACATTACCAAACAAGGAGAAAACGATATGGCTACGTACTACGAAGCTAATATTACCTCGGTCGTTCCGGGGGTATCCAACCTGTTTACCGCTACGGACAAAGTAGCTGACCGCTTGCTGAAAGCCAAGAACGCCATGGGCGTCGAAGTTGCTAACGGCAAAAACGTCATCGCCGGCGAAGACTTTCTGGTGAAAGAACCTTTGCTGTCGAAGCTGTCCGTCGACCAGAAATTGCGCATTGCGCAGTTGATGGACTTGGTCGTCGGCAATGCTACTGACCCGACTGGCGGTGGTGGCTAAACATCACAGGGGCTACCGAGCTATCACGGTTCGGTAGCCCTTATTTGTAGGAGGACTTACTATGGCATACAGCAACAAATTATTCCGGGACGTTGACGCGTTCTGCGCTCACTTTGAATGTCCCAAGAGTTTCACGTATTGGTCAATCATCCAGGCAACATCCATTTTAGCAGCAGGTCAGTCTAAACTTATCATTGGAAGCGATACGATACCTTTAAACCTTTTCACAATTCTGTGTGGCAGCCCGTCCGTTAAGGCCAAGCAAGCTATCAAGCTGTGCCGCGATATGCTGGACGATAGCCAGTATGAACACTTCCTGCCGGACAACCTGGGACTGCGTAAAACGTCAGGTTTGCTGGTAGCCATGTTGCGCAAGCAGTCCAGCGATGCTATCGAGGAGGACGATATTAGCAACTTGGAATTGGCTACGTCCGCGCCGAAGCAAAATAAAAACGCACGGGACTGCGCCGCGTTCTTCGGCGAGAATACCGGGCCAGTATCATCGAACTATTCAACACCACAATATGCAAATACCACCCATGCCAAAGCCTACGTCAGCGATGACTTTGCGTCGTTCTGCTCAGGCGCCCAGACCGACTTCTACGGCCTGCTAATGGCGATGTGGGAGTGCAAGAACTACAGCCTGTCCAGCCCCAAGGGCATGCTGAAGCTGACAGACCCATACATGAACATCTTTGCGTCGATGACGCAGCTCGGCCTGATGGATACGTTCCCGGACTCGTACGTTGGCATGAACGCATTGTCATCGTTCATCGTCGTGTTTGAGGAAAAGCCACGTCAACGTTGCCCGTACAGAGGCCAGCTCGACCAGCGCAGCTTCATCGACATCACGCAGGCCTTGGCGTTTGTCAGGGACAATCCGCTGACCTTGTCGATGTCCGCGGACGCGATGAAGGCCGGGTCGGAGTACTATGAACAGCCGGCCCTGGAAGAAGATACAAGGTTGCTGACCTATGCGGGCCTGCGTCACAATCAACTTCACCGTGTAGCGGCCTGTCTGGCGCTGTATGAGAACCGCAACGTAATCTCTGGCCGCGACATTCACGATGCCAATACGTTGCTGTCCGAGGCCGAGTCGCGTCTGGGTGATGCGTTAGGTGAGTTCGGCAACAGCAAGATTTCGGCGGGCCGGCAGAAATGTATGGACTTGTTGAAGCGTGAGGAAATCATGAAGAAGAGTCTGTACCGTGCCCGCTGTGCAAGCTTCTTGTATAGCAAGGACTTTGAAATCTTCCTAACAGATATGATGGTGCAGAAGAAAATCATCGAGGAATGGAACGCGGCCGCGAACGACTACAACGTAATCTACAACCCAAACTGGAGGAAGAAAAATGGAAACATTAGTCTTGCTGATATCAACGATAGTGGTGTTGATAGTAATGCTACTTAAGATTGCTATCGGTGCGGCAAAGAGGGAGGAACGCTATGAGCGGAAAATACATTACCTTACTAATCAGATTGATGCTCTCGAACAGGCTCGTGCAATTCGTAATAGCTACAATAACGGCGGTGCTGATGCTGAACGGATGCGCGATACGTTCGACAGAGCGTCCAAGTCTTGACTTCTGTCAGGTGTACGAGCCCGTCCTGTTTGATAGTCAGCGGGACACACCTGAAACAATCAATGCTATCATGCAGAACAATATCCTCTGGGCAAAGTTCTGCGACGTAACTAAGGAGTAAACACTATGCAACACACAGATGAATGGCGCAGGCCCTTTGACCTTTGCGGGTTTCACTTTATTAGTATCCTGCAAGCTGAGATAGTTCTAATGTTCTTGAACTACCGCGGTGACGTCAAGCTCATTACTACCAAGATGGGCTACGCAAACCGCGTTGTTATTGACAACAAACTTGGCCGGTTCCGCAGGGATAATGGTCTGAAGAACAACATACACATGGTGATGCGCTTAGTTGGACGTACGGGTTTCTGGAACGAACTGGATTGCCATTTGAAAGTACATAGGGACCAACTCAAAATTGCTAAGCAGCAGGTAGAACTGCGTAGGCAGGCATTTACAAAACGGAGGAAATAACATGAACGAAGAATATGGATTGAGACCTGTAATTGCACTATGTGGCCGGAACGGCGCCGGCAAGTCTACTCTGGCCAAAGCCTTAGCTGACAGCTTGGCTACACGGGACGACCTGTTCATCGGGCCACACCTCACCAAAGTTATGAGTTTCGCGGAACCACTCAAGGACTCGTTGATAGCAATGCTGAATGTCCCGCGCAAACTGTTCTACCCGGAAACGCAGCAGGACAGGATTGACCGTGAAACCATCTATCGGCCACTGGTAAACATCTTTAACGATAGCAAGATGTCGGCCCGCAAGCTGATGCTGGACTACGGAGCAGTGATGCGTGAAGCGTTCGGCAAGGATATCTGGACAAACATTATGAACTATCGTATGCAGGATTTCTTTACTCGGCACTCAGTAGAGAGCCCGGTACTAATCATTGACGACGTTCGGTTCGAGAATGAATTTGTCTTGCTGCATAGCTGGAACGCACTGTTCGTTGCCGTCCACGTCGAAGGTGACGATGAAAGCAGGGCGGACATCAGAAGCCCAGAATGGCAGTGGACAGACAACCTCGTGTGGACAAAGAGTATGGAAATTACTACCAACCACACGGAAGAGGCCTTGAAGCGAAACGTTCACGAGATTACGCAGGCTGCTAACAAGAAGTTTCGGATATTTCTTCCCGATTATGACTAACAAATTAGGCGGTAGGGCTTTCGCTCTACCGCCTATTTTTGTACCCTTTTCTGGCCGGCCTTGCTAGTATACTAGTCTTCTAGCAGATGCCTTACAGCAAACATTTCAAAGTCAGTTATCTTTTTCGGGTTCTCAAGTATCTGCCTGAGGTAGCGTTCCTTAGCATCCGCAGAGGAGTTCTGGATTACGTTCAGCATAGCAGCAGCAGCCGCTTGTGCATCGTAACCGTACAGCCTCAAGATAGTAGCTGCCAAGTCAGAGAAATCATCACCGTGACGGGCACGGGCAGCTAAGACTTCGGAAGCACGTTTCTTGCTGTCTTGCAGATTAGCTTCTTGGGCACGCAGCATACGGTTCATGCTATTGATAGCCTGTTCTTTGTAAGGCATAATGCCAGAAGCAAGGCGCATCTTGCCAATCCACCAATCCATGCCTTCCATGTCCCGCGTATCGTACAACAAGGAATGTTCGCCCGTAACGGAGTATCCCATCAAGGTTTGTGCTACGCGACGCACAGCTACATAGGGCGCTTCAGTTGAGATAACCTCGGCTGCGTGCCAAAGTGAGGGGTCAGTCATCCAACCTGCCATCAAGTCATTTATAGTACGGTACGCGCCGCGGATGAAGTTAAAGGGCGGAGGCGATTTCAAGTTCGTAACAGACTTGGCTTCATCGGACTGCATAAACTTGCCAAGGCCAAGGCCAACAACTGCATCAATGCCGCCGTCAAATATCAAGTTCTGTTTGGACTCATCATCTAAGCTATACCTGCTAACTAGCAAGGATGCAAAGGGGCCACCGCGTGCACCGAACAACATCATATTAGTAAGGTTAGCTGCCCAGTACGCTTTTTGGTCGCCGGCCAGAATGAAGTCCAAGTTCTTAAGCATCTGGTTATGTGCGTATGTCTGGAACATAGTGAAGCTCTGCGTAGCTGGGTAGTTAGCCAGGCCAACACGGTGCAGCGGGTCGAACCGTCCGATGCTCTCCTCAGCAAAGTTAAGTGCAAAGTTCTTGCGTGCTTTATCTGTAAGCTTCAATACGTCCTTAGCATACTGGTCACCGACAAGCACTGCCACGACACGAGAATGTTCTTCCGACTTTCTCGTCAGCCACGAAGCCTTAGTCAAAGCTTTGGTCACCAGGCTGGGTTCGCGGAACGGGTTATAGAAGTTGACTACATCGTCAACCTCGGTGTTCAGCACGCCAGACGCACGAGCGTATTGCAGTAACGCCTTGTCCTCTTCTGAGAAATTGATGAGGCGTTTCATAGCACGCGTCCCAATTCGGAACTGGTCAAGATAGCCTACGCCGGCGCGCGCTCCGTCTTCAAGTGCTATGCCTGTACGTGTAGCATACTGCTCAGCCGTTTCACCTTTGAGTGCCCGATACCACTGCATCGTGGTAGGATTGCTTTGTAGCACGGACAGGTAGTTCTGCACGACCGCGCCCAAGTTCAAAGCCGAGTACTGTGCCAAGCTGACGTGGTTAGTGAATTTCTGCAGCCAGACACGCAACGGTTTAGGTGCAGAGTTAGGAACCATAGAGAGCAAATCTTGCGGTTTTGGGTCTTGCATAGCCTTGCCCCAACCATGAGCCCAAGCCGCGGCCTTGTCCATGACAGCGTTCAATTCCTTGAAAATAGGAATATCAGGCAGGCGTCCGGTTAGGACATTCTTGAGTTCATCCCGCACGTCCTTAGGCAGCACCGCATTGGTCTGCCGCATGACGGGCCGAAATGCTGCTCCGATTACAGCATCGGTTGCACTATCCGTAGCACGCACTTGGCGTTCCATGTAACTTTGTAGCCATTCCTTGCTGTTCTGGTGCATGTTACCACCGAAGTGTCCACGCACGCCGCCAGTTGTACGTTCCATGTCAATGTACCGGTCAACCATGTTCTTGCCAACAGCGTCAGCAAATTCCTGAGTGCCAACTGCAATGTTATCGCTCCAGCTAGTGTCGCCAGCTTGCTTCTGGTTAATCAGAAACTTGCGGGCGCTTTCCTCATTCGGAAACGTAGCGTATTCACGTTCAGTTCCGGGCTTGCCTTTACGGATTACACGGGCCAGCTGATCAGGGTTGTTCTCAAGCATGCGCGTATAGTTCTCACGCAGAGCTTGAGTATCCAGTGACGGGTCAAGCATACCAGCATATTTCTTGGCAGCAGTAAGTTCACGTTCAACGCCATTAATTGCATTGTAGATTTCATCACCGATACTGCCAGCCCTCCATTCCAACGGTGCAGCTGAGCCAACGCCGTTGAAGTAGCTCTTAGCATCCGGCAGTGCCCAGCCGAATTCTTCTGGGTCGTCAATGCCCAGGCTTCGGTACAGTTCCCGGTTACGTTCAGTATCCTTAACACGTATGGTGTTCCAGACCGTGCCGTTAGCGTCCTGCCGGAAAGCAGTGCTGCCCTCGTAAACATCGAAACCTTTACGACGAGCTGCATCAATGCGTCCAAAATCATCAACACCTTCCTGTATAGCTTTGTCGCTGTCAAATCTTTTGAGCAGCTTCTGCACGGGCTTCAATTTGTTAATGACAGTTATCTTATTCTCTGCTCGCATCCGGTCAGCAATAGCACCAATCTTACCTACCGTGGAACGCACGGGGTCGCCTTTAGCTTTCTGCGACCAAGGTACGAAAGCCGTAGCCATGCCGGCAGCCTTAGTGTCCACCTTGCCATAGTTCTGCACCAAGGACTCAGTAAGCTCTGAGGCTGTACCAGTAAGTTCGGGCAGATATTCTTTCTGCGCTGTTACGAAACTATCATTAGCAGCATTAGTAAGAGTAGCACTGCGTTCCTGGCCAGCCCGTATAAGGTACGCGGACGTGTCGGGGTCAACGTGACGTTTAAAGCGTACTTCAATAATATCGTCGCCAACCTTGGAAGCGTCCTTGCCGAAGGTGCTTGTCTGGTCAATAATCTCGCCAGTTTTCTTGTTGAGGTAGATAGCTTCCTCTTCAAGTTTAGCAAACTTCTGCGCTGCTACATCGCTTTTCTTAGCTGCTTCCATGCTCTTCCTAATGGCTTTGGCGTTACGAACGTACGGCGTACGAAACTCGCTGCCGCCACGCATAAAGCAGGTCTGATGAATGTAGTCGAACAGCCGATTACCTTCTGGCGTTTCAAGCAGTTTTTCGTCCAAACCTAAGGTTTTCCACATGTTCTTCTTGTAGTTCTTGTAGGCCTGCCCAAGCAAAGTATCCGAATGGTCTTTGTTAAGCGGGATAGCTTCCTTAAACTTCGAGAACGAGCCTTTGGACTGGGCCAATTTAGCACCCTCAGCTGCCAGTGCAGACTCATGTTGCAACTTCTGCAGCGTAAGATATTCTGTGGCGTCTGCTACAAGCCGGGCCTCGTCGCCAAACTGTGCATAATAGCCAGCGTTCCAAAGGTCTTCAAAGGCCTGACGGGCGCCGGCAGTATTAGCTTCAAGCAGCGATATGCGTACCTTTTTAGCCATCGCGCTGTACTGGAAACCGTTCAGGATACCTCCTACGGCACCGCCAACTACTATGTTCTGGCCAATAGCAGGGACATCGAAATGAACACTTCCGTCCTGTTCTTCTTTGATGCCCCACCAGCCCGCCAGCATAGCGTCCTGCACGATGTTTTCAGCTATGCCTCGGGTAGCAACACCCGCACCGGCCGATATGCTGATAGCACCACGGGTAGACGCTGTGGCCAGCGATGTGTCCATGTTCAAACCCTTGACGAAATCGCCAACCTTGCCGCTGACCTTACCGTACTTGCCTGCAATGCGTGCAGCAATAGCACCGGTCATAGCCGTAGAAGCTTTATCGGCAAAACCGCCCGGTATCCACATCTGCGCTAGCGTGTAGATTGCAGGGTTCTCTTTAGCCTGTTCCTGCAAGTAGTCTACAGCACTGGGTGCAACTTTCCGAGCCTGCTCCCACGCCCAGTCTTCGGCGTGTACCCAACGTTCAGTACCAAAGATAGCTGCGCGTATCTTGTCAATGTCGTCAATGGTACTTGGAACCGCTGTAGCAACACCAGCCCCGGCTGCAACTGCAGCACTACCGACGGCCTTGGCTGTTTCAACCGGCCTATGTGTCAAGTTGAACACGAACTCACCCGGTTTCTTAGTCAGCTCCCAAGCAGCGTTTGCAATATTAGATAACACATTGCTGTTTACCTCATCATCCAGTGCACCCTCACCGTAGTTCGCGGTGTCGTGTACCTGGGTAGAGGCCGGCGTAGGTATTACGCCGACCGCTTCCGAGGCTGAAAGTTCATAATCGTCATCATATTCGGGGGCGGAGTCAAATTCTCCTACGCCACCAAGGTATGCGAATGCATCTTCCATTATTTACCTCCCACGGGAACGACTGTCCCCGATAATTTGTTTAGCATTGTTAAGAGCCAATTCAAGGCTGCTCCTGATAACTGCATCAACACCTATACGGCTAAGTGCAAGCTTGTACATGGCAATTCGAGTGGGCGAACTGGCCAGCTGATTTGCAATCTCTTGCTGTAGTTGCAGTATATTGACCTCACTAGGTGCCCTGTATGAGCCGTCAGCACGGGGTGTCGCCATGTATGTAGTAACCAGTTCACTGCAACGTTTTGTAATATCCGCTGCTGCTGCTTGCGATGCCTTGAACCTGACAGAATACTGTGTACCGTCAGCTGAGCTCATCAGTTCGTAGCCTAGAGTGTTCTTAGAGCGTACCTGCTGATAAGCACCAGGACTGATTTGTCTGATGTACCCTTTAGCCATCTGGTCAGCTAGGAACGTATTGTCAACTTTCAACGTATAAATCGCAGAACTGGCATCGCGTACTGCATGGTCAATCATAGCAGCCGTTACCATATCTTTAGATAATTCTTTGTCCGTGATAGCGTTGGCACGTTTGTAGTCCAGAATTGCCGAGGCAATAGTCGAAACATCAGAAACACCAAATTCAACTGTAAGGTGTCGCATAATCTGTTCACTAGGCTTTTCACCTTTACTGATAGCAGTTATGGCCTTTTGCAATTCTTGCATCAATTCAGGCGAACCTTGCTGCAGGCCTGCCAGTACGCTATTAACGTTGGTCTGCATGCGTTCCAGCGTGAGGCGCATAATAGCGGCATCGCCAGGAGGCAGGCTGTTAGCACCTTCCTGCACCATTAGTACTGCATCGGTGTTTTTAATGCCTGCAAAACCATTCTGATAGTACTGGCCAGTAATACGGTCGCTGACTTCCTTGCTTCCTTGCAGCTGTTCAATGGTAAGCATAGCTGACTCAGCTGCATTAGCCTGCACATCAGAGTTGTTTACGTACGTCATCTGTCCCGTGATGGGGTTGATTACCTGCGGGCTGGCTGTGAATGCAGTAATTGCCGCAGTTGCATTTGATTTTGCCTTCGGGTCTTTGATATACTGACGCAGATTATCATCTGCCATACGCTTCATTGCATCAACTGTCGTGGCTATTAGCTGGAACTTAACAGCGTTTTCTTGCTCGTCACGGGTACCCAGCAGGTCATAAGCAGCTGCCAAGTCACGTGAATTAAACACAGCTGAGCAGAAAGCGAAAGCCTTCTTTTTGCTCATCGGGTCGCGGTTAGGGTCTTGGTTGAAAGCATTAAGTTCCACGATGTGCTCACGTACAGCAGGGATACGCATACCGACCATCATACGCCGGGCAGCGTCATGGTTCATGCCGTACTGCTGTTCAAGTGCATCAGCGTAGGCCAGGTCAGCGACAGACCACAAGCTATCATTAAGCGACATATTTGAGAGCATGCCCACACCTTGGTTCAAGTCCAAGCTGCCAGACATTATCGCTGTATGGATGCTCTGCACCGCGCCGGACGTTACTCTGGTTTTCATGCGGTCAGGAGCGTCCTTAAGTTTTTCCAAAACTTCATCAACGTTCTCTTGCTGTTTGTTGAAGTTCGTCTGCAGCAAGTTAGCACGGTCTTTGTCAGAGGCCGAGATAAACGCAATGCCCTGTTTGGTATGCTCAGAGGTATCAACGATTTCATCAGCAGCATGCATTTGCCAGCTGCCCTGTCCTGCCCCGAAGTATTGCTGACTTGCACGGGCCAAGTTAGCATTCACAGCGGCGTTAACTGCTTCCTTTATCGCCGTACTCTGTTCGTATGCAGTTCGTAATTTAACAACACTGTGGCCGTACTGTGTGACTGCGGTCTGGTACAGTCCAAGAGCCGCCTGTGTATCCGGGCTGCTATCATGGCATACCTGATTGTAAATCATACCAGCGTATGCACGTGCCGGGTCGTAACGATACTGCAGCATACCAGGTGTCAAGGAGCGAATATAACCTTCACGCTGGTCAATATCTGCCTGCACACGTTCTTCAGCCTGAGTGCGGTACCGTTTTAACCACGAAGGTTCTTCGATATCCTTAACTTCTTCACCGGACATCTTGTCTTTTGCGGCCATGCCTGTCTGCTGCTTGTTTTGCGTATCTGCCACGCTGAAGTCAACGTCAAACGTATTATCCAGCATACCAGGTTGGACAGGTGCACGGGCGTCCTTGATTACAGGTGTCATAGGAATATCGCCGCCTTGCGGTGTAACAGCCTGAGGTGCAGTGACAAGCTCAGATACCTCCCCGGTATCGGCGTTGTACAATTCTTCCGGCTGGCTGGCCAGGTTAGCATTGATAGCAGCCTGTCCACGTCCGTAGTAATCCGCAGCTTCCTGCACAGTGGCATTTTGCGTGAGCGGATTGACGGAGTTCTTTTCCTGCATAGGATTAAACGGTTGGCCACCATAGCGGTCAAACTGTGCAATACGCTGTGCAGCCTGTTCAGTATCCTGCACGATAGTTTGGTCAATGTCTTCAGGTTTAGGGTCTGTGAATTTATCAAATAGTCCCATTGTATACCTCCTTAATCACTGTCAAACAGCGAACCAAATTGTCCGCCCATCTGCATACCAGCGCTTGCGCCTTGCGGACCACCGCCAGCCATCCAGCCAATGGCACCACCAGCCAAAGAGCCAAGAGCAGAGCCCCATTTCTTTTTCTTCTTCTGCGTAACTTGTGTCTGCCCAAGCAACTGCTCCAATAAGTTCTGGTAGCTGTCTGTCTGGTTGCCATACTGGTTGAGCAGATTGGTCAACTGCGTCGTGTTGTAGTTCGCAATCTGGTTTTCAGCATTCGCGTTGATGTCTGCAACCGCCGATGCCGTAGCCTGCTGTGCAGCGTTCTGAGCTGCAGTGTTGAATGCGGAGCCTGCCTTGGTAGCTGCTGCACCAAGTAATTGTTTCTGTGCCTGGTTTGCCCTTTCAATAGCATCTTCACGAACGGCAGATGCATATGCTTCAGGCTGATAGGCATTCAGAAGTTTCTGCAAAACATCCTGTTCACGGTTGAAATTGACCTCTGCATTTCCTGCGTACAGGTCAGCAGCTTTACGGAGGCCGCCGGCCTGAGCCCCAAGCAAATCTGTGAATTGGTATTTAGCCATGTGCGTTCTCCTTACTTGTTACTTGTAATGCCAGAGACAGGCATCAATTGCGCCGTAGAATGCCGCGAATACGTTTTGTTTCCGCCTTTGCCAGAAAACACCAGCTGCTCAGGTGTAGTGAACGAACCCAAGCTATTGGCTGCTGTTTGCAAGAACTTGGAAACTGCACGCGGGTCGTCCCAAGAATTGCGTTCCTTGAACGGGTCCATGCCTGAAGATTTTGTCTTTGCAATATACTGGTTTATCCTGTACAGGTTTTCCTGGTCTGTGAGGTTGGGGTCGATAGGAATGCCAGTCAGCTCCGAGAACTCTTTCAGCTTGGCCATCGGAGCAAATCCGCTCTGGTCGGTATTGAGACCGGAGTAGAAGTCCGAGGCACGCTTGTACGTGTTATCGAAGCTACGTCCAAGTTTCGCTGCCTCCTCCTTGGTCAACTCCTTGCCGCTGAGCTTCGCTTGTTTGTTGATATATTCCGTGCGTTTTACATCGTAATCTTCGTCCGGAATAACTAGGTGCTCTGCAAACATTTGAAGCTGCGAGGCGTTCCATTTAGACCCGGCTGCTTTCTTTTCTTTCTTGGACGGTGCTTTCTGCAGCTCTTGCTTCTTGGCTTCGCCCTTTGTGAGGTACTTGCCAAAAGAACCAAGAAAGCCCATGCCGTCCTTTTCTTCCATGTTCTGTGTGTAGTCTTTGGGGTTGGGTGCTTCTTTGCCGGGCTGGCCGAGCAGGCCCCACAAGTACTGCCACCCTGCCTTTTGCTTTGCTTCGTTAGGTGTAGGATTAGCCATGTCGTTGTCCTTTCAATTTCTCTGAGGCAAGAGTACGAAACGCTTCGGTAGTATCTGCGAAAGAGGCCTGAGATAACTTCCAAAGTATGCTGTTCTTCGGATATTGTATCTCTGGGCGGTCGCTGGGTTTACGCTTCATCAGTTCCATTTTCGGCTCCTCTTGCTCTTTGTGTTCTGCCAAGCGGTGCATGATGTATCCGAACATCGCGCACTGGATGAGTATCTGTGTTATGATTAAATATACCATAGTGGTGCCAACTCCTCAATGTAAATTCGATGAATTAAGGTAAGAAGAAATGCGTCCTGCGCTGAATGATATCGAGGTGTACCCAGCCTTTGGTGTACATCGGGTTTTCCATGTACAATCCGAACTGTGCCAGGTATACGGAATTGTTCAGCAGCCAGTTGCAAAGCTCGCCACTCTTATCTCGCAGGTCAATGGCCCGGCAGGTGCAGTGTGCGCTGTTCGGCGCCCCGCCTATATCGGCATTGTGCAGCGGTGTACGGAAACCCGACGTTACAATCAACGGTTTCATGTACAGGTTTCTGATGCGGTTTACGCGTTGCAGCAGCTCTGCAGCGTTCCGCTCATGTGTTTCGGACGGGTAGTCTAACCCGCCCATGTATTCATCTTCGGTGATTTTCCATGTCGCCTTGTTCATAAGCGTGGTATCCTGCTTCTAAATTGTTAAGCCTGTGGTGGGCAGAGCGCGTGCTTTCTTCACATCTTGCCAACCGGGTTTGTATCTCTTGGTAGTCCTTAAGCTGAGTGCTCAGGGCATCCTGCTTGTACTCGACCACCGCGAGGCGCCTATCCATCTTGGCTATGAAACACCAAAAGGTAATTACATAGCCGGCGACAGATATGATTGCGTCAAGACTTATGGTCCACTGCATCTTTCACGTGTCCTTCTTTTATCCGGTCCAACGCAAGTGTCTGCGAGAAATACTTTCGTTCAGCAAACTCTTGTTTCTTCCCGATGTTGAAATTGTCTACGGGCCTGAAGTAACCCATGCAGCGTTATAGTCGAGTCCAAATTTCACAAGGCTGACGTTCTGCGTCATCCAGGTGAATTTGGACTTCTATCTCCTTGTTTTTGTCCATATTTTCTTCCATATCGTGCCTCCATTGCACCAGCGAGGTGACTCACCGCCAGTGCCAAATTGCTTCCGAAACCAGATAACCTCCCAGCCCGTCCCAACGGAGCGTCCTGTCGGACGCTCCTAATCAACAATCGTGCCGGCTTCGCCAGCACTCCTCCCGCTCGCTCCGCTCGCTCCAACCAACCGGCTCGGCTTATCGCCTCGCCATCAACATAGTGCCAGCCTCCAGACTTGGCACGCGTTCTGGCACGCGAACGTGGCACGCAGGCTTGACTATCGGGACGGGCCGGCCCGGTCATTTGCGTTTAATGACAGACAGCTTTTCGACCAGCGCCGCGATTTTGGCCACAACGGCATCGTCGCGTTTGCTGGGCGTCAACTTGGTGATAGCCGTGGCCATCGAAACGGCCAGGCCGATGATGGTGAACAGGTCATCCCAATGTGTTTGAATGTATGCAAATACTTCCTGCATTTTCTTTCTCCTTTGTTAGTGGTTGCAATTATAGACTAGCACAGTTGCCCGTGCTAGTCCATGTAAATTCAGCAGAGCCAGGCTAGGCCTGCCCCACAAGCCAGTTATCGAAGTCAAACGGATTTTGCTTGTACCAGTCCGCCTGTTCCGGGTAGCGCCTCAGGTATTCCCGGTACTGCCGGTACTTCTCTTTCTGCTCGTCCGTGATAGGGAAGTCCGTGACAGAGAGATACTTGTCTGTCTGTCCCAGATAGCTGTTGCGGACAGAACGGACTCGTTCTTTGTACTGCTCAATGGCAGGGTCAGAGGTGGTAAGCACAAACTGGCCACTACAGTGAACGTAGTCAGAAACTTGATGCTCGGTATCTTCTTCGACGCTATCATAGACCAGACAGGGGAACTCGCCTGTTTTGTTGACTGCGATGATTTTGTTATCTTTGATTGCTTTAAACATTAGTTTTCTCCTTGGGCGTAAATGAAATCTAGGGTGGTTTCAGCACCTATATTGTAGTCTACAATAATGGTTTCATTTTTCGCAACTGGGGTGCTAGCTACAATCCAATCTCCAGTGCGGGCAACCGTGCACTGATACCCTATTTTGTTGTAATCGTCGTCACCGATATACGCAAACTGCATGTCTGCAGTTGCTTTCCCTCGAAAACAGAAGTATCCATTCGCAGGTGCAGTATAAGTTGTTCCGGATGCACCCAATGTGAGTCTAATGCGTTTGTTACCCGGCATGCCCATTCCGGCCAGAACTGCTTTCCCGGCTGTGCTGAAGTTATCAGCAACGGTATTGGCCTTGGTCTGTACTGCAGTAGTAATAGCATTGCTGACCCATTCAGTAGTAGCAGCACGATTAGAAGCATCACCTGCCGGAATAGCAGCAGTGAGGACAAGGTCTGTAAAAGATATGTCTGAAGGAGAAATCTGTGCATACGTAGTCCAGTCGTCGTCTTGTAAGAGCAGACCCATAGTGCCCTGAATAGCAGAGTACCCGGTAGAGAGAAAGCCGCCCTGTAAGTTGGCAGTATTAGCAGAAGCGATTGCTGAAGCAGTAATCGGCACGGAAGTGCTAATGGTAGCGCTGCTCTCTCCGGTTGCCGGAGTCAAGGTCATGCCCGGTAAAGTAATCTGGCCGGTAGCAAGGTTGCAGTTAAGCATATCAGTGCCACCTACAGACGACACCTTAAAGGCCTGTCCTGCCGTGTCCAAGCTAAGTACGGTTTTCTCGCCACCCTCTGTAAAGATGCTGGAGGTCACATTATCTGTTGTTTTCAGCTTGCCGGAACAGGTTGTTTCTGCACTGAACGCGTTTCCAACACTACTGAGAAAAGCCCCGCCATTAACAGTAAGCGTAGAAGAGAGTGTAGCATTGTTGGTACTTATGCCGCCATCATTAATCGTGCAGACGCTAGTATTCGTGCCTTCAGCACTTGTATAGCAGTCAAATGTAGTTCCACCAGTAAGATTAACTTTAACGCCATTGCTATTGACAGAAAACAGTGACTTGCTACCGCTGAAAACATAAACAGTGTCAGTAAGCGTAACAGGTTTAGAAAAGGCTGCTTTGCCATTAAATACTGAGGTGCCTGCAACAGTAAATGTTTTATCTGCACCCGTAAAAGATACCTTAGTAGGAGTAATCAGGCCATTGTCCATGTTGAGCGAAATCTGGTTCACAGCAGAGCTATTGTTAACTGTCAGGCCGTTTTGACCGATATGAGTATAGTACGTTCCAACGTCGGTATCATACGACCTGGCCACCAAAGCAGTTATATCTGTAATTTTGTCCTGTTTGGTCTCAATCATCTGGGCGAACGAACTGAATGTAGTAACAATGGTTGCGGACTCTGCATAGCTTGACGTCTTAATATCTTCGCCTGTCAGAACCACAGCGCCGGTCTTGCCGTTGACACTATCAACGGCGCCACCGCCGGTCCCGCCGCCAGTAGCAGAGATGACGTTATCTGCAGAAATGGTTATTCCATCGCCTGCTGTCAGCGTATCTTGCTTGCCCTTTAAGCCAGTGGCCAAAGCTTCAGTGGTAGCTAGAGGTGCTACAGCAGTGCTAATTTCAGCAGTAACATCAGCACTCTTAGCATAGCCTGCTAACGTCGTAGTAACATCGGCCGTCTTGGCGTACGGTTCCAACGCCGTAGTAATCTTGGTGTCAGCCTCGGCCCCAGTAATAGCTCCGACATCAGCAGCATTGAGGACGACCTCGCCTGTCTTACCATTAACACTGGACACCGCTCCGCCACCAGTACCGCCGCCTGCTGCAATCGCCGCCTGCACCCATTTTGTATTGGGAACCTTGGACGAGGAGTCAGCAGCGTCCGTGATGTCCGGAACCGTAGGCGTTATGCCAAAGTCAATTTCATGCTTACCACTTTTACGCTGGAAGAGCATGGCGTAATCAGCATATCCGTTTACTTCGCCAACCCCGGTAGTCATGCCACCCAGAGCGCACAATACTGCGTCAGGCTTGGAAGGTTCACTATATAGGAACAGTGAACCACCGCTGATAACAAAAGGCAGGCCTGTCTTTATAAACCCTTTCTCTGCGTGGCTGGCTAAAGACCAAAGATGTGGTGCATAGAAGCTATTAGTTTCGAGAGAACCTAACCGAAGCTGAAGCCTAGGAGTTCCTGAGCGCGTTCCATCAATTTGTATTTGGTCACCAGAAAGTATAATGTCAACACACTCATTATTATTAGGCGCATTCTTATAAGAGGCTATTCTGAGGCGTGATAATTCAGGGTAAGCGTCGCTATACACATTTGCAATACCTAAAGCTGAGTACTTTTCGTTGGAACCCTCTGGAGTATTTACCGGCACGGATGTAATGGCATAGCCAACAGTGTAGAGATCACCAAGAGTTACCTTTTTCTGCACAGTGAGGTTCTGGCAAGTGACGTCTGCACTCGGGTCTACACCGCTGCCATGTACGATAGCATCTTGCACCCACGCGGTGTTCGGCACCTTGGTGCTGCTATCGTTCCAAGGCATCTCAACCGTTTCGTCGTAGCTGACGGTAGCGCCGTTCATCATATTGACTGTACGGTACGCTTGGATTTCACCTGTACTTTCGATTTCCAGGCCAGGTTGGTTCTCACGGTCAGGGTCTTGCCCGAACTTAGAGTTGCCAGTCACGGTGAGGTGTTCGAACGTAGCATCGCTGGGCAGGCCAGACACCACGATGTCATTGGCTTTCTGAGCCCAACCTTTAGCAGAATGTTCACCGCCCAAATTGGCTACGTTCTCGTCGCTACCCTCTGCCCAGGTACGTGCGTCTTCTACATAACCTTGGGCTTCGAGAAGCACAGCCTGCACCTGCTGCTGTAGCTGCACAATGGTTTGTTGCTGTTCATTAGCAGTGTTAATAAGCTCCTGAATGTCGGCCAACGCCTCGGCAGTGTCAGTTTCCATTTTGGAAATGCGCGCCAGAACATCATCGCCAACTGCCTGCATAGGCTTGCCATCAACAATCATGAACAGGCTGGCCACGTGCGGTGTGGTTGTGTCATTATATCCGATGAAAAGTGTGCGGTTGTATTTGTCCTCGGTGTTCCAGAAGTTCCAGTCATCCTCAGACTTCGCAATTACCGGCATCTTCCACTTGAAGTAAGCTTTAGCCGGATTTCTTATTTCAGTATCAGCCATTGTTAGCCTCCGAAGTTTTTGCTGTTACGCCGATTGCTGGAAATTCTTGATAAAGCATGGAATTAAATCCAGGATCGGCAACTAACTTGTAATTTTGACCTGGGACAACTGGTACAGAAATACTTATGGGGTAGCTATCCGTAATAGCATACGCACCACCTAATTGCCCAATAGTGGACCAGGGAAAATCTACATTATCTACGTAGAAGTGCACGCCATAGGGTTTAGGAGTATGCCTGGTGCCACCTACCACTGTACCAGTGATGATTACCAGTGCAGGATAGGAAGGCGAATAGGTGCTATTTAATTGCCGAAACTTTCCTTTTGAAAAATCTATGCCCCAGTAAGATATGGCAGAAACGTCCCCGGCTTTCATCTTGCGGTCTTTCTTGTCAACGTACAGATAGTTGCTGTCAGGTATATCGGCATTGCTAAGCATAGCTGGGCCGAACAGTTTGGTCCATGCATTGTCACGCTGTGTAGTAGAAACCTGGTCTGCATTGTTCATGTTCAGTGCACCGAACGTGTTCAACGCGTTGTTCATACTTTCCTGCGTAACGTTAGTAAGGTCCTTCAAAGCATAGTTACCCAGCTCTGCATTGGTGGGCTGGCCCCATCCATTAGGCGTCAAGCCGTCGTGGACGTGGATGGTGCGGGTTAACGTATCAATCGTTAGCACCCCTGCCGGATATGTACGAAACTCTTGCGAGTGGTCGTACGAAATATTGTGTATTCGTAACGTCATAACGTTCCTCCTCCTAAGAGTGTTGCACGAAGTTCGCTCAACTTGGTGGCGCCACGCACGCGGACCTCGTGATTGTTTCCGATTACTTTACCTGTGAACAGGTTATTCTTTTGATAGTGGAACTCAACGTCGTCCACCTTGACGGTTACGGGCTGGGCCGTAGTTTGCAGCCAGTCCTCGTCCGGAATTGAGTTGCAGTTATAGTCGCCGTCCTCGGTATTGCAGAAGATGTCTCTGTCATCCGACCCGGCATACTCATAGACTAGCAAGTCTGTAACTCTGGTCTTCTGATTAGCATCATTCTCATTGGCACGGATACCCGTAAACACGACGTCCGGCACCAGATACTCAGAAACGATGCTGGCCTGACTGCCATACGTGACCGTCCAGCCGTCCTGTACGTCGATGATGTCATACCAAGTATTGATAGCATCGTAGTACAAATCCCAGGCCGGCATCAAGTCAATGCCGATGTCTTGCGGAACCTCGGTGTGCTGGTCAAGCTTGCACGGCAGGTAGTTGCTGTGCTCAAGCCAGAACTTCTGATACTCATCGCCCCAGGCCGGCTCGGTCGGGACTGTGTCCAGGTCAAACTCACCATCAGGGTTCATCAGCTCAAAGTCAACGTCATACATTGCACCTTCTGCATAGCCAGCCGGTGCCTGTCCTGTGAACCAGCCATCATATTGCTGGACTGGACAGTTTTCCTCGTTACCTACATCGCAGTACATAGTGTTGTCCGGGTAGGTAGTCTTGGTTGTGTTCCCACTGATAATCAGGTTGGTTTCCAGACTCAGCCGGTACTGGTTGCCGTACGCGTCAATTGCGATGCTGGTTCCCGGTATCAGCACAATCCACTTCTGCTTGGTCATCATGCCGAACATCTGCGAGGACGCTTCCATGAAGTAGATATTCGTGGGCGTTTCAAACGCGATATAGCCACCGAAGAAGTTGTATGCACGCACGCGTGTACGTACTTCCTCAGCCTGGCCGATGAACGGATTGATAGTTTCAACCTTCGCAGTCGCAGTAAGCTGCGACGCAATCGAAATCTTGCACAGGCCGCGTCCCTTGAAGATGGCCAACGGCTCGAACCCAGCCGATGAACACTGCCCGTACGGACTAGTCAGTACATAGCCGGGCAAAATGGACGTCTGGAATGAGAATGGGATATTGGCATCGTTGGTATTAGCTGCCACCAGGATACCGCGTGTGGTGTAGATGACGAAGCCGTCCGGGCTCTTGCCCAAGGCCTGCAATTCGCCGTACGCACCCAACACGTTAATAGCCTGGCTGCCGGCCCCGGTCCCGGTGCTGCTAAAGTCCAGCCTGTCCGTGGCACTCGACCAAGATACCGTATCGTTGGTTCCTATGATTAAACGCAAGCCAGAGCTCTCGACCCTCGTCGGTGTATAGGGAAGTTTGGTTGTTACGTCCTCCACGCTACGCAACGTCCCATTGATGCACCATACGGCGTGGCCGCCACAACATAGCCAGTAGTCACCCTCAATGAATGTGCTGCTCCATATTGTGTCCCCGTCATAGTTATAGCCTGTAATGGTGAACAGGTATTCCATGCCGTGGTCGGTTTCAATGTAGACCTTGTTGCCCGTAATCATCAAGCTGTTCAGTACCGTGGCCTGCATCAATTGCGGGGTGGTCAGCCTGAACTTGTGGGCAAATTGCGTTTCAGTTCCGTAGCCAGCCTGTAGATGTGTGCCAACAGGGATGTAATTGTCCATGCTGGCAACTGCAAGTTCACGCTGACGTGCAACTGTTCCGGGGGCAAACGTAACGGTGTTTGTTTGTATTGCTACAATAGCACTCATTTTGTCCTCCTATTTGTTCTAGAACAGGTATACAATACCATACCCCGGAAATTTAATCAATGTAAAAATAAAGGGCTGGTCGAAAGACCAGCCCTTTGTGCTAAGCTCTGAAATACAGACGATATGCGTTGGTGTAGCTGCCGCCTTTGAACAGACGAATAGGTGAAGGAAGCTGAGAGCCAATCGAGATAATCTCGGTATGGGCAGGTTCCTGCGTGTCCGTCATAGAACAGAACAAGTTCGTATAGGCCTTGTCCCAATTGTCGTTCTCGGCGCCGCAAGTGAACGTTACCGGCGCGAACAGCAATGCTGTAACGGTTTGGGATGATACCGTGGTTCGGATAACGTCCTGGATGGTACACGTTTGCCGGCTATATCCCTGAGCAGCAGTCGGTTCTGTCCAAGCATGAATTTCATTAGTGTCATCTTTGGTGCTGACACCGGACAGGCACCCTACTTGCCACACGGCCGGCGTAACCTTCTGAGCGATAACGCTCGTCAAGATGTCGATGCCGGCATACGTGAGGAAGTTTTTGGTCCGGCACACTTCGTTGCCAGTCTTATCGTACGTGATGTATTCACCGCCGTACGGCTTCAAGCCGCGCAGGGCTTCAGAGAGTTTCTTGTAATCAATCATGTGTATATCCCCTTAATTCCTGTCAGGTTCTTGAAGATTTGTTTGTGATTGTTGGCAACCGCCGTCCACGTCGAGGAGTTGGCAACGTCATTGAAAGCATTAAATACTTCACGGACGGCGATTGCACGTACAGCTTCGTAGTAGTCCTCAAGCAGCCAGTTCGTAACCTTGGCTCTGGCCTCATAGTCGGCTTCCTCACTGCCAAGAGTGTCGACGTACGAGTAGCGCTGGGTGTCCGGGTCGAAGTAGCGGTACTTCCATGCAGACTCTTGGCCCTCACGGATAGCAGGCTGTTCGTCCTTAGCTGCATAATACTTTAAACGAGGCTGTATCTGGTAATAGGCAACGTCAATATCGCCGCCCAGAGGCGCACCTGAGAAAGCGATGTAGCTTCCTGCGATATAGTAATAGTTGCCTTTAAGTTCTTCCAACTTCCGGCTAACCTTTACAGGGACCGGAATAACTCCATTTGAATATCTCACGTGGGAGATGGCTCTGAGGTTCTTCGGGGCATCCCGCCACATGAACGGCTGCGTAGATGCGCCCTCTGTCTTGATGCGAACCTCAACAAGGTCCTGCTCGTACAGCCCCATGCTTTCCAGCTCGCGGACTGCACCGTTTACCAGAGATGCAATCAATTGCTCCTCACCTTTGCGACAGGTAACCTCGGCAATGTCATCAACTAATGTCGAAAAAGTTTGCATCTACGCCTCCATCTTAGTTACGTTTGACGGCCGCGGGCAACTCCGCAACCTTGGCTTCGGCTTTGGCCGTTTCCTCAACGACTTGTTTCGCCAAGCTGGCCTGGGTCGGTGACTCTGTCGGGTCAACGCGACCGTTACGCTTACCTGCCAGTTTGTACAGGCGGTCTTTCAGCAGGCGGTCAGCCAGCGATTTCGAAACACGCACAACGCCATATGCATCAGCATCGTAGACGACACCGTCCAGCACAACTTTGTTAGAGCCAATCGGGCATTGGACTGCAACCAGTCCTTCAAAAATGTTTTCCATTTGTTTACTCCTTTGTTAGGATAGTGGGCAGCCATAGCTGCCCACCCTGTTGTTATCACGGTTTCAACCCGCCCATCAAGCCGGTGATGATGCCGTGGCAGCGTTCCTGACGGACACGCAAGCCGACCTGCGTAACCAGCGCGTTCATCGTGACGAATTTAATCGGCGAGAACTTGCGGACGTTGGTCTTTTCGAAGTACACCGTGTTAATCAACGTCGGGTTGAACACGACGGCCGTACCTCTGTAAGCGGCCAGTTCATCAAACAGCTTGTAGCCGACGAAGTTAATCGTACCAGAGCCGGTTTCCAGACGCATAATCTTGATGCCGTACTGGGCTTCGCCGTACGAGATGTTGTAGTGAGCTTTGTCCGAAACCATGTCGTTCAAGCGGTGCAAGAACGCATGAGAGACGAACGCGATGTGGCCGTTGTTGCTGTGGCCTTTAACAGTACGTTCCTGAATGGTGGACAGGGCCGTGTTAATAGCCGACAGCGAAACTTCGCCGTCCGAGATGTTGATGCGGTTCGTTTTAATCTGAGCCATCAGGCCGGCGGTCGTGTACAATTTCTTGTCCTGGCCGTCTTGGTCGCGGATGATGTTTTCGGAGGCTTTACCGAACATCAAGGCACGTTCAACCTGCATCGCGTGGTCATCCAGCGAACGTTCGCGGATGTACTGTTCCGGCTTGTAGCCATCCACAGTCTTTTCTTTCAGAGCATCTTCATCGATTTCCGTCGTGCTGACGATTTTCTGAATGAAGTTTTTCTGGAAGGTCGTGTGAAAGAACTTGGGCGGCGGCAAGTAAGAAGCTTCCGGAGTAGCCTGAGCCAACAGGACGAATTCGTCATTCGCCGTGACAGCTTTGGCTTCCGTGCCGGAGAACCCACGTACAACCGTCAGTTTGTTACCGTCTTGTTCCGTGACGTACATATCTTCACCCGTCGAGGTGTTAGAGATGACGAACATCTTCAAGTTGGTGTTTTGAGCGTTGGCGACCGTGATTTCAGTTTTAGCCACGTCCGCTTCCGCTCCGCATTTGAAAATGGGGAAGTCGATGGTTTCGTCTTTCCATTCAAAGATGCGGCTGCTCGTAGACTGCGACGGCAAGGCCGACGTCAGAGCGAACAGATTTCCGTTGTCCCCGGGGTACGACGTCAGAATTTCCCGCGCGGCATCGTTCACAAAGAAGTTGCCGGCAGACATACCCGTGGTGAACAATCCTTTAATACCGAATTGCTGAGCCATTTTGTATCTCCTTGGTTAGTGGTTGTTAAGGCTGCATACCTCTCATTCCGTTCCACCAGTCGTCGTTGATTGACTTACCATCTGTCTGCGTTGTCTGGGGCTGAACCAGCGCGTCTGGGAAATTCTTCTTGAGATATTGTACAACAGCTTTGGCGGCTTCGTTGGGCTTTAACTTGGTCAAGGCCTGTCCGTATTTCTCGCGCACAATCCGGCGATACTTGGGACTCTGGGCATTGGGATACTGCTCCAGCTGTTTGGCCAGAGCAGCGTCCGCTTTAGCGGCCTTGGCGCGTTCCTTGGCTGAGGCGTTGAAACTTTGCACTGCGCCATCGGCGTAGTGTTTAGCCAGCACCATGTTGGAACGGATAGCCTGGATGTGCATTTCCGTCAGGATGTTTTCCAGAGCGGCAATGAACGTTTCGGGCTTACCGTCGGCCAGGGCGCGCTGCAGGTCGCCGGACTTCATCGCGGTCTTGACCTGAGTTAAAGCATATTCGTGGATGCCTTCCTCGAACTTCTTCTGCTCTTCAGCATTGGGAGCGGTAGCAACCACGTCAAACGAGTCGTCCTCGCTGTCATCGTCATCATTATCTGATAAATCGAGCGAATTGTCAATGTTAATTTGACCATCATCAGACTTCTGTGCAGATTTTTCTTCATCTGTAAGTTCAGTCTGTCCTTGTTCGTCCAGCCCCAGATTGTCGGCCGTGTTCGGGTCGTTGGGAACTGTCGTGGAAGTGTACTTGTCAGCTTCAGCTGCGAAATCAACTCCGGTTGTAATTGTCATGATGTAACTCCTTGTTTAATTTGAAGTGTTTGTTGTTATTGTTGAGGCATACCGCCAAGCTGTTCCATCAGGATAGCTTCGGGCGACGTAGCCGGTCCCTGTTCAGGTGTAGGCAGCGCAGCCTGTGTTTGCTGTGCAGCCTGTTCTTCCGGGGTAGGTGCAACGGCCGGAGCCGCTGGGTTTGTCTTGAACTGATTAAAGTCAATGTTGCTGCCACGCAGACGCAGGACGTAGTTAATAGCACCGTAAACGTCAAAGTTCTGCAGCACTTGTGGCATCTGCAACATGTTGTAGATAGCCTGTTGCAAAGCCTCAGCGACGCCGAGCTTATCAATGCCAGCCATGCCGTCAGCGATGACGTAGCGCAAGTTGAGGCCGATGAAGTTCGCGATATCGGCATCGTAGCGCTGACCGTCTTTATCGTCGACGACCTCCAGCAAGGTAACGTGACGCAGCAAGTTATCAACCATAATCTGACGCAACGGCGCCATCATCTGAGTATCAATGCTTGCAGCGACCAGGACGTTACGCTTGTTGCCGGCCTGAACTGTGGCCGCGGCCTGGTACTGTGTTGCACGTTCCAACGATGCAATCTGCTTGAGCATGTCTGTCGGGAAAATGCGCTGCATCATTTCCAGAGCCAGGTTAATGTCCTGCGGAATGTTCGTCAGGTTAACCGGGTTAGACAGCGGGACAACATCCTGTGACAAAGGCTTGTCCGGCATCTGGCGTGTAGCGGGAACCACACCGCCCAGAGCAGCAGCCTTGGACATCTTCTGAATGTCGAACACGTCAGAGCTGACGCCAATCACGCCACCTGCAATGTTCTTCAACAGGGAACGCTGATAGGCAGAGAAAACGAACGAGATAAAACGCTGACAAGAGATAAGCTGCGAGGCCAGCGAGCCGATGGTGTTGTAGTTTGTTTCAGGGTCGAACTGGAACATGCACACCGGCAGGTACGAGCTTTCAGTGTCCTCCGCACCGACTACCCAGTGGGCAGAACGCAGCAATGTGAACTTCCACACAGACGGTTCCGTGCTATCGGACAGGCCGAACAGTTTGGGGTAGATGCGTACATACAGCGTAATCACGCTATCGCCGCGAATTGTGATGTCAGCAGAGGAAGGTGGGGTGTAGTAGTCAGAGCAATCGCCGGACGTGACGGGGAAGTTGTACGGGTCGTAATCTTCGCCCTCCGGCAAGGCCCATACACCAAGACGCAGCTTATCGAAAATCGCATTGCGCGTCATCATCTTGACGTAGCCAGCGTATTCGCCTTCGCGATACATCTTATCCGGAGTAACGCGCTGGTCAAGTATCAGGTTGAAGATATCCGTCGGAACCAGCTTGTTGCCGACCCGCAGCGTAGAGGAAACCTCGGTGCCGTTGGGTGTGTCTTGGATTTCCTGCACAGCGTCCTCAGCCCAGTCCACGAACACGCCACCAAGGTTGCTAACCAGGCCGTGCCGGAAAGCAGCGGTCAGCGCTGCAGAGTGCGAAAATGTCTGAGCGTCCAGTTTAAGGCGGTCAGCAATAGCGTTAGCATAGGATGCTTTGGTTGGGTCCGCGTTAGCAGACCAGATGCCGTCCTCGACCGTAATGGTAGAACCGAGGTAGGCTACAGCGGACTCGACGTGAGCCTTGGCTGTGGTAAGGTTTGTGGGAGGAGGAGCAGTGGGATAGCCCTCTTTGTACTCATCGTCAAGCAGCTTGTCCGTGGCGGAGTATTGCACGCGTCCGTTATACTCCTGGATGAGCCCCTCCAATGTTTCGCGTTTATCGCCCGCCGGGATGACGCGCCCCAGAAGTATCATATCCTGCAGGAAGCTCTGCAATTTATCGTACTGTTCCTGGGACAGCTTCGTCAGGATGTTTTCAGGTGAGCGAAGATTGAAGCCAAGAGCGGACGCCGTAGTATCCAGTGCCTTCTTGGCTTTCGGTATTTTCTTTTCAAATTTAACAACCATGGTAGTATTCCTTTTGGTTTGTTGCCATGTATGTATACTAGCATATCTTGTGGCAGATGTCAAGAACTATTTTCTGGGCTGTGCGGGTGGCGGAGTGTGCCTCACTAGCGTGCCCAAATCACCAGCCGAGGTAGCCTCACTGTCCGTGCCACGGGTGGCTTCGCCACCCTTTTGCTTCCGAAACAAGGAGTAAGCCCGCCCGTCCCAGCCAACCATCCAACAGAGTGCCTTCCAACGGCCGGCTCCCGCCGGCCTCTCCCACGGGTGCCTCCGGCACCCTCCTACCAGCCTCGCTTCGCTCGGCCATCCCAACGCTCCCTCGACTCGCTCCGCTCGTCTGCGTTCGCTTCCAGCCTCTGCACCAAATGGAACCTGGAACGTTGGACGCTGGGCGTCTAACCATGGCCTCGGCGTTGGCCTTGACCTCGACATTGAAGCGATGCCTAACCTTGACTTTGACGCGACGCAGGCGCGTTCCAGGGCATCGAGATGTCCGGCCCGGCCAGGCTGTCGGCCCAGTCGCTGTGCCTGTACTCGGAACGGAGGGCGTCCACGCCGGTGAAGCCCGTCCGGTTCAGAGAGCTTTCCTGCATCATGGCCAGGCGCGGGTCGCCGACCGACTTACGCATCAGGTGCCGGTACGATTGGGCGGCCATGGTAATCATGGCGCAGCAGTCGATGCGGTCATCGTGGCACGTCTTGCTGCCTACAACGTAGGTGTTCAGCTGGTTAAGTATTGCCCAGTCCGTCCGAGCCAGCCGGTAGACGTGGTTACGCAGCATTGATATCCAGGCATCGATGCGGCTCGCCTTGCTGGCCCGGCTAGCTATGGGCCGGACTATGATGTCGCCCGTCAGGCCACGCGTAGCAAGCTCGCGGTCCATGAGCGGTATCAGGGCCTTCTGGTAGGCTATGGCCTCGATGCAGACCAGACGTATGCGATACTGCAGTGCCATAGATATGGCCGTGTGCAATAGCTTGATGGGGTCCATGCCCGTCCCGTGCCGGCACGCGACCAGGTTCCAAGCCCGGTTTGCCCAGCCATGCACGCATACGACGCTCTCGTCGGCCCGGCTACTATCGCTGATGGCCGGGTCAATAGTGATGCATCCGTACTCGATATCGTCCGGGTACAGGCCGGAATGGTACTCAATTTCGTCCGCGCCGATGATACCGCCGGCATCATCGTCCACGCGGGACATCTTCTGGGCCAGCCATTCCTTCTTCATGCCAATCTCGCAGTACTGCCTGAACTCTGCAAGCAGCTTATCGAGCGGGAAGCGCTGCTCCCACAGGGCCGTCCCGTCCGATTTGATGGCTGAGAGGATGATGCTGTGCCAGTTAGTCAGGCTGGGCAGCTCGGCGATGAGGCTTTGCTTGTTGTTCATGTTGCCAATGTAGACACAGCGTTTATTCTGCTCGTCCATCAAGAACAGCATGGTTTCAAAGAACCAGGCCTTGGTATCTTCGTACCGTATATCCTCGTTCTTGTCCTTGGCCTGCTCAATATCGTCGCAGATGATGAGGTTGGGACGCATATTGTGAACGTTCATACCTTGCAGGGCACTATCACGTCCGCGCGCAAGCAGTACTTTGTACTGGCCGTTCTGCATGAACTCGTACTCGCCGAGGCCGTCACGCTCGATGATTGGCTCAACCTTGCCATAGACCTGCTGGAAGAACGTGCTGTTGATGATAGACCAGATTTCACGCGTACTGTTGGTTGCATCCTTGATGTTTCGGTTGATAACTACGACGAACGGGCTCTGATTTGTCATCAGGGCCTTGGCCGCGGTCGCACGTGCAATCATTGTCTTGGAAAATCCACGCGGACAGACGCATACTAGGTACTGGATGGCCGGGTTGGACATGGCCTCCAGCAGTTCGCCGTGGAAATCTGGGATGTCCAGCGTCAAATCCGGGTAGCACTTGGCTAAAAAGAACTTGGGATGGGCGTCCAGCAGCTCCCGTGCCTCTTTCACTGTGCCTTGCAGGACGGTTTCGGGCGTGCTAGCCAGGTTTATGGTCGTATCTTCGATGGTTTCCGCCTGCTCTGTGCTCCCCGATGAACGTAGAGGCGGGCATTTCTCGTCAATTTCACTCATCGCTGTCCTCCTCGCTGTTCACAAACAGAATATCGTCGATATCCTCGACGCGTAACGACGTAACTTCCTTCACCGGCTTGGCAGGCAGGGCCGGCCCTGCGTTCTGGTCTATGCCCATGGCTCGGCTGTACAGCGTATCTGTGTCCAGGCCGTTGACTACGGACTTGCTACTGTCTGAAAACACGACTGTGCCGCCGTCCTGGCCGTTGTGCAGGGCGTTTTGCAGCAATGTATTCATGTTAATCACGATTTGGGTGTTGGCGTTGAAGCTGGCCTGCTTTTCCTGCTCCAACTTGCGCTCCTCAAGCCGCACCTTGGTCGCGTACTTGAGTGCATCCAGGACAAAGGACGGGTCCGCGTACCCTTGCTGGACGTTGTAGATGGTCTGTTTGAGGGCCTCTTCCTCCAACGTGGCTATACCCATAGCCGTCGTTATGGGCTTGACCTCGACATTGGCCTCTGCAATCTCGTACTTGGCAGTGTATTCGGGACATGTTTGCAGGGTGGTCAGTTCGGACGGGCTAATTCCGCAGACCGTACAGACGGACTTGTCACTTATGCCGTTGGCTTTGAGGCGTGCTATCTTGTCTATCATCTTTTCGAACCGCGCGACCAGCTCGGCCTGCGGGCTCGCTTCTTGAATTTCAGTATTTGTCATGGTTCTAACTCCTTTGCCGGGACCGGCTATGCTTTTGCTGCTAATAGCATACCATAAACGATATAATTTGTCAAGAACTTTTTTGCTCGAAAATTCGGTTTGTGTGATTTGACACTTAGCAAGGTATGGGTTGGTGTTTGGTAGAGGTTGAAAATTTTTG
>ERZ1031954.46-NODE-46-length-46313-cov-5.743850_pt1 | contig 46313 bp, 36 predicted proteins | sample MGYA00516701_ERZ1031954 | MGnify/ENA primary metagenome ERZ1031954 (study PRJEB33719, sample SAMN04261284) | wastewater metagenome | biome: rural village; feature: human; material: feces | host: Homo sapiens | place: El Salvador | collected 2013-01-07 ...
GGCCATGACAAAGGAGCGTCCGTCGCGGTATTCGACGATTCCCAACTGGGGCTCCATTGTGGTAAACGGGTAGTCGGCAATCTTGGGACGAGCGGCGCTGACCGAACTGAGTAGTGTCGATTTGCCGGCATTCGGGAAGCCTACGAGGCCCACATCGGCCAACAATTTGAGTTCGAGCACGATGTTTTTTTCGATGCCCGGTTCGCCGGGTTGGGCATATCGCGGTGTGCGGTTGGTGGCACTCTTGAAGTGCCAGTTTCCCAGACCGCCGCGGCCGCCGCGTAGCAGTTTGACTTGTTGACCGTCGTCGCGCACTTCGGCCAGGTATTGGCCGGTGTCGGCGTCGTAGACAACGGTGCCGCAGGGGACGTTGATTACTATGTCTTCGCCGTCGCAACCGCTACTACGGTTTTCGGAACCGCGTTGGCCGTCGCCGGCAAATATGTGACGTTTGAATTTGAGCGGCAGCAGTGTCCACATGTGTCTGTCGCCGCGCAGTATGATGTGTCCGCCGCGTCCGCCGTCGCCGCCGTCGGGACCGCCCTTGGGGACGTATTTGGCGCGGTGGAAGTGCAGTGAGCCGGCTCCGCCTTTGCCGGAGCGGCATTGTATTTTTACGTAGTCTATGAAGTTTGATTCGGGCATATCGTGTCTTGATTGTGTCGTTGTGCGTGTCTTTGGAAGGCGCGTGTCATCTCATACGGCTGTCGTTGAGCCGTTGGTGGTTTTCCATCAGGCGGCAGGCTTGTGCAAAGTCGGCGGGAGTGCCTATATCCATCCAAATGCCGTCCACGGGATAGTAGGTGACGCGGCGGCCTGCAGCTATGGCATTGGCCACGAGGTCGGTGGCATCGGTGCGATGCGTGGTTTCGAGCGTGTCGAGTATGTCGTTGGAGATGAGATATATTCCGGCGTTGGCGTAATGGGTGTACGAGGGCTTTTCTTCGATGCCGTGCACCATGCCGGCATCGTCGGTGGCAAGTATGGCGAAAGGCACGGACACTTGGTAGGATATTGCGGCGATGGTGATGTCGGCATCGGTGTCTATGTGTCGCAGGTACATCTGCTCGAAGGATATGGTGGTGAGCAGGTCGCTGTTCATGACCAATGTCGTTCCGCCGGGGGCATGGTTCATAAGTGCGGCAGCTCCTATTGTACCCATGGGGAAGGTTTCGCGGACGCATCGTACGCGGACGCCTTCGGGCGTATTGGCTCCGTTGGCAAAATGGGCGTCCAGTTTTTCGGCCAAGTATCCCGTTGTGATGGTGATGTCGGTGATGCCGGCGGCGGCCAGTGCGTCAATGTTGTAGTCGATGATGGCTCTGTCGCCCACGTGCAGCAGCGGCTTGGGCGTGTCGTTGGTGAGGGGGCGCAGCCGCTCGCCTTTGCCTCCGGCCATAAGTATAGCGCTGACGGGCAGACAAGTGGAAGTATGGTGCAGGTTTATAATACGTAGCAGGCGCTTGTCGCGGTCCAGCACCGGCACCAGTGTGATGCCGTGACTTCGCATCCCGGCTATGCGGCGCACGTCGGGGCGTGCCTCGGCATCGATGTATGCAAATCCGGTGTGCGCAGCTTCGGAGACCGGGGCGTCGGTGTCTATGCCTTCGCACAGGGCGCGGCGGATGTCGCCGTCGGTGAGTGTTCCGATGACGGCGCCGCTGTCGCTGACCACAAAAAGGGTCATAGCCTCGCCGGAGAGCCTATTGAGGCGTTGCAAAGCCGTAAGTATTGATGCCTGAGCGTCTATGGTGTGGCGCTGTATATCGGCCGGGGATGTTGGCGTATTCATTGGCGTAATTCGTTGATGAGGGTTTCGGCTATCGCCCAATCGCGCGGAGTGTCTAAGTCGATGCTTCGTGTAGCTTCCATTTCCAGTGGCAGTCGGCGGCGCATTTTCAGCATGGGTGTGGTGCGCACGGCCTCGGGGTTGATGACGTACACGGCGCCGTTGTATTGCCATACTGCGGGGGCGTCTTGTCGGCGCGTGTATCGGCCGTCTCCCTTGCTGACGTGCAGGTAGCCGTTGCTGTCACTTTCCATGAGGTCGTAATAGGGGTTGGCGGCGGCGTGGCATACGGATACCACCATATCGCAAGTGCCTCGGGCCGCGGCGTACATCGCCAGGCCTCGGCGTATGTCCTCCGGGCGGCGTAGTGGCGAAGTCGGTTGGAGCAGCACCACGCAGTCGTAGACCATGCCGAGGCTGTCGGCGTAGTCCATGGCATCGATGATGACGTCTTGTGTGGCGGCGGTGTCCGTGGCCAAAGCTTCGGGACGCCGACGTATGGTGATGTCGGCGGCAGCGGCGAGGGCCACCTCGGCGATGCGGGCATCATCGGTGCTGACGATGATGCGCCGGTGGGTGTCGTCATCGGTGAGCATCAGGGCGTTGGCTATGGCGTAGTGTATTAGTGGCTTTCCCCCAAGAATTTTGATATTCTTGTGTGGAATGCCTTTGCTGCCTCCGCGTGCGGGGATGAGGTATATCGGATTGGTGTCCATAAGGTGTTCCCGATTATGGGTTTGGGATGTCGTGGAATGTCTTGGCGATGCTTAGCGGCAGGTGCGAGAGTATGGCCTCGGCGATAATGCGCGGTGTGTCATCACGGTAGTATGGGTTGGCGGCGGTGGCGGCGCGATTTCGTGCCTCGGGAGTGAGCGCCAGGGCGATGGCTGCGGCGATGTCGTCCGCTCCGGCACCGCAGTGTATCACGGAGGCGGCGCATTGGCGCCCGGCTTGCCGTCCGCCTATATCGACGGTGGGGATATGCATACTCGGCGCCTCGATGATGCCGCTGGAGCTGTTGCCCACGACGGCGGCGCATCGGGCCATCGCCGAGAGGTAGCGGCGTGCTCCAAGGCTTTCGACAGTCAGCACGCGCCCGTCGTTAGCGGCGGCGTATTCGGCTGCCAGAGAGCGTATTCCTTCGGCGCCGGCATCGTTGTTGGTGCCTGTCAGGATGACATTGCAGTTGGGAAAGCGGTCGAGGGCTTGCAGTAGTGCCTCGAAGCGCTGTGCCGGGGTGGATGCGTAGTCGTTGGTTTCCGGGTGGTAGGTCACCAAGAGCGTGCGCTCGGGGTCGATGTCGAATCCGTCGAGGTTTTGGCGCAGCTCGTCTGACGACATTTTGGGCATTTTCAGGGCGTTATACACGCCCGGGGCGCCCACAGTGATTACACTGTCGGGCTGTTCGCCCATCTGAATGATGCGTCGGCGTGCCTCTTCGGTAGCGCACAGGTGCAGCGAGGCCAACTTGGTGATAGCGTGGCGCATACTGTCGTCCACGGCGCCGCGAGACGTCTCTCCACCATGCAGGTGTGTCACCGGGACTGCCGTGAGTACGGCAGCCTGAGCCGCTGCCAAAGCTTCGAAACGATCGCCGAGAATAACAGCCGTATCGGGTCGAAGTTCGGCTAAGGCATCGGCCACTCCGGCCAGACAGACAGCCGCGGCATGTGCACGTCCGGCACCGCTGTCGCCCAAATCCTCGGGCACGGCTACGCGGTGCGTAACATCGAAGCCCTCGGCAATAATGCTGTCCACCGTATAGCCGTGACGATGAGATAGGTGCATATTGGTGGCCACCACCGAGAGGCGTACCCCCGGGGTGTCACGCAGCAGTCGCGCCGCCGGAGACAGCAGTCCCCAATCGGCGCGCGTTCCGGTGATAATGGCTATGTGCGCGGCTTTGTCCATGATGCGTATTGCATCGGGATGCCAAAGAGTGGGCGTCGGTGAAGTCTCACCGGCGGCCACATCCTTACACCCCGAGTGCCGTGTCGGATGTTACTTGTTATTTCAGAAGTTACTTTTTGTATTTGACCACCAAAAGCGTGGCATCGGCATAAGGCAGATGTTTCAAGGGCACCTGCGTCAGGGTTGTGTCTGCTTTGGATGTATCATAATCCTCTATGCTGTACACCCCGGCGCTGACGGCATCGGCTGCGGGTACGGCAAAATATACCGCGTCGGCACCGCTGCGGCAGATGGCGTTGTAAGCCTCGGTGGTGGGCTGGATGATGGTATAGATGCTGCCGCCATAGAGGCTCTTACGGCGCGACGATTTGATGGCATTCTCCTCGGCAGTGCCGGTGGCGGTGGCTGTGCCTTGCGAGCGTAGGGCGCCGTTGAGCACTACCACAGCTCCTATAGGCTTCTTGGCTGTTTTGGCCACGGATACGGCCATATCCATGAACATTTCGTCATTTGGCGAGACCTTGTCCACCTTGGTGATGTTGACGCCTGCGGTGATTGCAAATACGCCTACAAGTACGGCTGCAACAGCCAGCATAAATTTCTTTTTCATCGTTATATCCTTTCGTTTTTAAGTTGTTTCGGTTTATTCTGTTATGTGTTTTAAGACGCTCTTTGTCGCTCTGTCTTGCCACATCTGACTGAAAGCATCAAATTATAACATATTTTTGAAAACGACTCGTTGGCTTGTCCGGAATCGTTTTTTGGATGCGTAGGCCGAGGAGCGGATTAAGATAACGCTCTCTAAATTTTCGTTTGTTCTGAAAGCCGCAGTAAGCGGCTATCTCAGCCAAAGTGTAAGGTTCTATGCAGAACTCGATGATTTTTTCTTCAATAGTTATGTTGTTCTGACTTGTGCCCTGACTTGTGCTTGGCTTATTGTCTGCCGACAAGTTGACTTCGGCTGTCGCATAAGCCCTTACACAGAAAGCGGTAATTGTGGATACATCAAACTCTGCCCGGGAATTGCCATTTTCCTTTAGCATTTCTTGGACGCGGGCCACACCGCGGTTGAATTTGTTGACATATTTGCCGATTTTCATTGCTTCGGCCACTAACAAGTCGCCTTCGGGGAAGGGGAATCGCTCGACCGACATTGTTGGCAAAGGGAGGATGTTTCCGTCAGAACGTATGCCCGCAATCTTCTTCAACAGCGCGTCATCTACCCTCATTCCGGCAATGCTTCCATCGTTACTCGCTCCTATAATTAGATAGCCATTCTTGCGCGAGCCGGGCATATCATTTGAAAACGCACAAATAGCCTCACAGAATTTGTCCATATTGCCGGTGCTTGTCGTGCGTTCCACGCGATATGACTCTGTAGACTTAAGCAGGTCTAATATTTCTTTAGGAGTTATCATATTTGCAAAATTAGTAAATAAATCTCTATGGGCAGGATGCGCGGCGGATGCCCTTGGGCTTATGCCGCCGCCATCCTGGCGCATCCGATGCCGAAGTACAACACCATCAAAACCAAGATGCCGATGCCGGTGAAGAAGCAGACCTTGCCGGACTTCTTACGGCCTTGCATCATCAAGAATGCGGACGCCGCCAGCGCTATGGTCCACAGCGCCGGAACGATGACGTAGCAGACGATGCACATCGTGCCGTAAGTGATGCCCAGTTCCTGTGCAAGCATCGAGGTCAGCTCTATGCAGGCATTGTTCATCGTATCAAAGCCGTCGGCAATACTTAGCAGCATAAGTTGGTTCCCATTAAAAATTTCGTATATCCAGTGCTTACATTCTTAGACCCGGCCAAAGCCGATAAGTTAAATCACACTACAAAGTTAAGCTTTTTTCGCGACATAAGGGAACACGGATATCCGCTCGTTTCGCGCTCGTTTCGCGAAACGACCCTGCTGTCAGCCACGAAGTCGGGAAAAACAACCTGCTATGCAGACGCATGACGCCGAAGAAATTACCCGAAAATAACCGTGATAGGTAGCATAATCAAAAATAAAGCGCTAAATTTGCGGACAAATTTAAAGTCCAACCTTAAAATTGGTCGGATGATGAGTAGCTTGCCGATTAATGATAGGATTGGCGTATCCGGGATGGTGGTTGTCTCGGGAGTTTCGTCTAAATTTGCGGAATGGAAGGGGCTGCGAACACTTTGCAGCTCTCGGATGTTACGACAAAAGATAAAAACGACAAAAGACGTTGATATGGAATTAAAGAAGATGCCCCTGATTGCACTGTGCGTGGCGGCTGTTGCCGTTGTATGGGCGCAAGCTGTTACGGCGACGGCACAGACACAGGCCGCAACAACAGCGACACAGACAGTCCCCGAGCTGTATGCTGACACTATTTTCTGCAATGACACACTGCTGGTTACGCAGGCGTGGCGGGCTGCCGCTGACGGTAACCCGGTGGCTGATCACCTGCTGTGTCGCCGCAGCCCCTCGCGCAGCGACACGGCACGCCTGCTCGGCGCTTTTGACGACATACTTGTGGACACGGCGACCTCTCGCTTGGGTCTTGTTGTGGGTGTCGATACAGTAAGAATTAGTCTTAATGAGGCACTGTCTCGTGATATACGCTCCGGAGCGGAGTTGGCGCCTATGCCGACACGTACATATTATAAGACGCTTTACTCGCCCGGCAATGAAGCGGTGTATCTGGACTTGATGTTGACGCTGCCCACAGGCACAGATTCCGGGGCATTGCACATGGCGCGGCTTTTCGAAGTCTTCGGGATGAATATCGCCAACCTCTTTGCCGAGGCACAGATGCCGGTGTACGCATATTCGGGCGTTCCGTCCGATGGCATAGAGTCGGCGATGCCTGCCGAGGATGCCGCCGACGCTTTCGGGTCGATCAAACGATGCTTTGACCGCGCCAACAGCAGTCCCCGTGCCTCGCTGCATCTGGAGATGGCTCCTGTATGGCGTAGCGACGATGGCAAACTGTTGACTGTGATGATATTCTGCGAGTATTACACGGGCGGCGCACACCCGGTAAATATGCGCCTGTACCTGACTATGGATGTTGCTTCCGGAAAGCTCTTAGGCATCCGTGACATATTCCCTGACGGTATACCGGCGGACGTTCGTGATCTGGACGATCCCTCATGGTCGTTGCCTTTCGGGGCTGAGAGACTCGAAGGCAAGTGGTATCCGCGCCCGGTATATACACGCAGCGGCATCATCGTTACATACCAGCCATATCAAAACGGCTGTTATGCCGATGGAGTTCGGTACATCATAGTTCCGCGCCGCTGAGTTCGTGCCTGATCGTGCAGGACAATAAACGCGCCATTGAGCCGTTATTATATAGAGGCATACATGCCTTGCACACCACGGACTTATGCAACGACACATCCTATACACCATAGCAGTGATAGCCGCCATGATAGGCCTCAACGCCTGCATCGAGGACGGCATTTCGACTTCGGCGGCAGACCAGCCGGCTTTTTCCACCGATACGCTCAAGATGGGCGTAGTCTTTACGGACGAGGTGACAATGACGCACCGCCTGACGGTATACAATCGCCATAGCAAAGGTATGCTTATCAGCGATATACATCTCGAAGGCGAGGGGGCTCGGGATTTTCGCATAAATGTTGACGGCGCCAGCGGCGAGACCTTCCAAGGCATCGAAGTGCGTGCCAAAGACTCGATATTCGTGATGGTTGAGGCCACCCTGCCGGTACGCGACCAGGATCAACCCCAAGATGTCAATGCCGACCTCTGCTTCACCGTCAACGGCGTGCGCTCTACCGTGGTGCTCAATGCGACCGGTCAGGATGTCAAGCGTCTGCGTGCTGTCACCTACAACAGCGACACCCGACTTACCGCCGGACGCCCCTATCAGGTGTATGACTCGCTGGTAGTGGCCGAAGGGGCGACGCTTACTCTTGAACCGGGTACCGACTTGCGTTTCCATGACGGTGCGTCGCTGATAGTGCGCGGCACCCTGTTGAGCCAAGGCACGGTCGACAATCCCGTCAATATCGCCGGCGACCGCACCGGCAATGTCATCACCGACATCACCTTCGACCTCATGTCGCGGCAGTGGCGCGGCGTGCAGTTTGCGCCCTCATCGCGTGCCAATGTTATTAGCCACACATGTATACGCAACACCGACTACGGGGTTATCGTCAATGGCGGCAGCTCGCCGCGCAACGATGGCGACACTCCGATGCTGACCATTGTCAACAGTCGGCTGCGCAACTCCGGCGACCGTGTCCTCGAAGCGTACCACGCCAACATTACCGCCATAGGCTGCGAATTTGCCGAGGCTTCCAACGGTCTGGTGCTGCTGCACGGCGGGCAACACGTATTCAACCATTGTACCTTTGCCAACTACTACTTATTCAGTGCTATATATGGTCCGGCGCTGGCCTTCGAGCATCTCAATGCCGACAATGATGACAGCTCCAAACTTCCGTACACGGCAGCCGATATCACTAACAGTATTCTTTACGGCAACGGCTCCATGCTCTCTCACGGCGACTTGACCGGCACCAAGGTATTCTTGCGTCGCGTCTTGATCAAAGAGAATGGTAGCGACGATGCCAACTTCATAGCCTGCCTATGGGACAAAGATCCTCTCTATTACACCGTGCGAGAGGATTACATCTTTGACTACCGCCTGAAGCCCGAATCGCCGGCCATCGGTGCGGGTGATGCCTCGCTGATGCTGCCGGCCGCCGCACGCGACGCCTACGGACTGCCGCGACAGGCCACAGCCGGTGCTGCCCCCGACCTCGGCGCCTATGTCTACGTCGCCCCCAAGGAATAATTCAGTGAAAAGTTTATGTCGTAATTGATATGCGTAGAGATTAGTCTTCTATGGTTGCCCGGACATCTTTACGATTTGTATTCATCCCCTTTTTCGCAGACTATGCCATCAAAAATGCCATCAAGTCTGTAATTATGTCTAATCTTATTTACCTTGGGTCGCTCCTCCATAAGTCCACTTTCTGTTATCTCATTAAAAAGCCGTATAAGCGAACGCCCCACAGCCCAAGCTAAGTTAACGGGGACTGCATTGCCTATTTGTTTATACTGTGCTGACAATGGCCCTGCAAAGGACCAATCATCAGGAAAGGTTTGTATTCTTGCGTATTCACGAACTGTCAGAGGTCTCGTCTCATACGGATGACAGCGTTCGGTTTGTTTCTGCGCCGGGGCACACGTCAGGGTGAGAGATGGTTCGTCCATCGAAAGACGTCTAGCCATACCAGTTTTCCCTCCGCCCAACAAATAGCTTCCTTTCATATATTGACGTGCCACGTCCTCAGGCAAATTACGCCAATCGCCTCCTTCCGGCACTTTCTCCATAACTATACGTTTTGACTCAGGATATAGCTGTCCTGACGACAAAGGAACATCTGTTTTATATAAACGGCCTTTGTAAAATGCATCGCGAAGTGTTGGCACATAATCACAGACATCGGGCCAACAATAATGCACATATGGCATAATGTCGTTACGCACAGCGATAAGTATTAGCCTTTCTCTTTTCTGAGGAACGTTGTATTGAATGGCATGAAGGACACGTGGCTCAATTAGCTTGTATCCCAAGTCTGAAATTACATTGCGGATAGTCTGCAATGTACGTCCTCCATCATGTTCTACAAGTCCCCTAACGTTTTCACACATAAAAACCTTAGGTTCTATCTCTTTTACAGCTCTTGCAAGTTCAAAGAACAATGTACCACGCGTTTCTTCAAATCCTAAGCGTTTCCCCGCATAAGAAAATGCTTGACAAGGAAATCCTCCGGAAAGGAAGTCAACCTCCCCGGTATAAGACCTAAAATCAAGGTCATGTATATCACTTTCTACAACATTCCATTGTGGGCGATTTGTCCGCAATGTTTCACATGCGTTATGGTCGTATTCGTTTAATAGGATATGCTTAAACCCGGCTTTTTCCAGGCCTAACGCTAAGCCTCCTGCTCCGGCGAAAAGTTCAACTGAAGTATATTCTCGCAATGGTGTAGAATCAAGTTCCCGATACCATTTCGTCTTTAACATTGACTCAATTTCGGGCACATTGCATATGTCCTTTACGTAAAAACACTTGTGTCCGTTTGATGAGTAGTGTGCTGTATACTTCCTTGTTCGTATCCAAGACTCAACAGTAGCACGAGACACGCCTAATATATCCGCAAATACGTTTAAAGACAACTCGTCTGTTAATTGCATAAATACAGTTATTTATTGTAAAACTTGGAATCCTTCGTAGGTTCTGAATGCAAGCAGGTATAATGATGTAAGCAAATCTTTATGCGTTTTTGACAGTTCCGTGTAAACAGTGTTTTTATACATAAGATTCTTATTGTCACCCACTACATCCTCAATTATAGAGGGCAATGACATACACAGGTTATAGAATGCCTGTGAGTCGCCAAAGACTAGTTCGTAGAACTTGTCCATAGATATCCTTCTGATATGCTTATGCGCACGCTGTTGGTTATCAAGAGATATTCTCCATACATCATCGCGAGAGCATTTAGAAATCACTTCGACAAGATAACACGTGGCCTCATCGTCATCAAGTAATTTTGCCTGCATCTTCATGTATGTCTTTTGCGAAGATGCGGAGTTCATCGTATTATGTTTATTCTTTAACTCGGCAAAAATATGCAATTCTTTATTTTCTACATCAAAACCTTGCTTTGGAACAGACCATCCATTGCCGGCATACTTAAATAGATTTTGGTGGAAATAGCCGATGTTATTAGTGTTGCTCTTATCAATCTGTCTGAAGCATTCATCCTCGATTGCTTGATGTAAGCTCTTCCCATAAATCTTTGAGTCAAAAGTGAGCTTTATCGGGTCTACTATGTTGTGGTTAAACTGGTCAAGGGTTATCTCCCTGCGATAGCTTTCAACCGTGGTTTTAACATGGTTGAAAATGTTTTCGTTTGAAATGAACCCCAGCTTATAGTCTCTCATAATTGCTTGTGTGCTTGTGGATTTGACTTGTGTATGCGCTGATGAAGTTGCGCAAGGATACTGCAAAGATAACAAAATTTCTCTTATATGACATTCCTGAATGTCCTTTGGGAAAAATAAACGTAATGGCGTACACAAACGAGAACGCCATTACGAAAATGATGACAAGCGAATAAAATACTGTATGCGCTTAGCGGACGAGAATTTTTGATGTATGTGTGCCTTGGCGGCGGATGTACACGCCTGCGGGGAGTGAGCTGCCGTCTTCGGCTGCTACACGTATGCCCTGGAGGTTGTAGTACTCGACGGGAGCCGAGGTGGTGTCGTCAATAGTGATGTCGCTTACAGTCAGCGGATAGGGGTCGTCCTCGGTGAATATCGGCAGCGAGGGGAACCAATAGTTGGCTATCATCGGGTAATCCTTGATGGTATTGCCATCGGCATCGCAGCGACGCGTGATATACGTGGTCTTTTGGTTGCCCTGATACAGGGACATATATATTTCGTCGGTGACGGGATGTACGCGCAGCGAGCAGCCGTAGATGCTCCATCCGGCGCCTTCTTCCTTGAAGTTGCGTATGACTTCGGCTTTTTGGGTGACGGTGTTGAAGCGATACAGGTATACTCCGTTGAACCAAGCGGCTTGCCCTTTGCCGGAATTTGCACGCCAGTAGAGGTAGTCTTGCTTGGCACTTGCGCAGAAGGCATCGGGTGTCCAGGCGTACCACGAGTTGTTGGGCGGCAGTACGTCATCGGGGAGGGTGACGATGGTATACTCCAGCGTCTTGGGATTGAGACGTACCAGCTTGCGCAGCGGATTGCCGGTGCCGCGGATGTTCTTGTCTGTCGAAATCCACAGGATGCCGGTGCGATCCTTGACTATCGAGCCTATGCCGGCGCCGTCTTGGACGACATCCATCGATATTGTCTTGATGACTCTATCCGTGTTCGGGTCTATTATCAGAAGTCCGGACTGCTGGTGTGCGGCGAATACGAGGCCGTCAGCCGGCACCATAGTTCCGCATTGTCCTTTGTAAAGAGCTCCCGAGGGGTCCGTAGTGGCTCCGCCGGTGCCGTTGGGGTTCTCCGTGCCGGGTATCTGCCCGGTAATCGTCAGGCTTCGAGTATCGAAAATCCAAATGCCGTTGGACGAGGATATGTACACCTTTTCGAGCGATACGCCGCAAGCGCCGCGTCCGTCGCAACGCTTGCCCGAGGGGTCAATCTCGGTGAGCTGGGCTAAGCACTCCATTGTCTTGGCATCGCACACGGTGATACGTGCGCCGACGATAGATGCTCCGGGGTCCTTTTCTTGTTTGGCTATGAGATACAGGCGTCCGCCCCAAGCGATGCCGTGCTGGGCGGTGCATCCGAGTTCCTTGCCCGGATTGCGGCTTTGGAATACACGGTAATCCCAGTATACTCCGTCAGGGTCGTCCGGACGCAGGTAGTTAATGGTGGAATTCTGATGTCCGTACCAGTCTTCGTTGAGGATAAAAAATCCGCCGTCCAAATCCTCGGCAGCCGCTGTCGCCGATAGTGCGGCGACAGTGGCTGTAAGGATTGAGGCAGACAATAAATGTCTGAAGGTCATTCGGATTAGTGTGTTGCTGGTGTTACTTGATGATGACTTTAACGGCCTTATTGCCCTGGCGGCGTACGTAGATGCCGGGGGTCAGGTTGTCTGCATCGACGCGTACACCTTGCAGGTTGAAGTACTCGACTGCCGAGTCGTTGGTATCAACGGCAACGTCGTCCACGCCTACCTTGGCAATCTTGATTGCGATGTCGTGGTAAGCCACGTGGCCGCGCGATACCGAGCGCAGACGCAGTGTGGCATCGCCAAAGGATTTAGGCGTGATGGTCAACTGTTTGCCTTCGATGGTGACATCGGCGATGTCTTCGAGCTGAGTGTCATTGGCCGGAACGATGGACAGCGAGATTTCGGAGTCGACGTCATCGGCATCGGTGAAGTGGTCGGTCAGGTCAACGGTCTTGGGATCGTTGTAGTTGTCAAGGTCAATCTTATCGATATCGCTGACTACTTCGGCGCGGTCGGGGTTGACGGGCATAGCGGGGAACCAGTAGTACGGGGTCAGTGCGAAGCTCTTGAGCTCTTCGCCGGTGGAGCCGTCTACGAAGTAGTACCAATTGTAGCGATAGTTGGAAGATGCTCCGTGAGTTGTGGCCAGCATCAGGCGGTCGTTGGCATCATCATAGCCGATAGTGCCGTATTGGCTCTGAGTGCTGCCGTTCATACCTTCGCGTTTACCGAGGGTAAAGAGCGGTTCGGTGGGTACGTCGCCGGTCATATCCCAGGCGTAGATCTTGCCCGAGCCGGACCATGAGCCGCCGTCCATCCAGTATAGAACGTTCTTTTTCTTGGCAGCCAGGAAGTTGGTGTGACGCCATGAGCCCCATTGGCAGGCTACGCTTTGGTTGATAGCGACTTCCTTGAGTACATCGGCAGTCTGCGGGTCGATGCAGTAGAGTTTCTTTGTGGCCATGAACCATACGTTGCCATCGGCAGCGAGGACTACGCCTTGAGCGTTGGACTCTTCGATGGTCTTGACGTAGGTGTCAGAGGCTGTGTCAATTACGTGGAGGCCCTTGCCCTGCTGTACAACGAAGGCATATTTGCCTGCGGCAATGATGTCGCCCATCTGATTGGCATAGAGGTTGGTGCCTCCGCCGATACCGGCGATGTCGGCAGCATCGAGGACGTATGTGTCACCCTGAGCACGGCATACGCGCACGCCGGCGTTGTGTGTCAGGTAGAATTTGTCGGGACCTACGCCGCAAGCGGCACGTCCGTCACCGCCGATTTCGTCGAAAGCGGCGATTTTCTTGAGGGTCTTGGCGTCAGCAATTACGACGCGTCCACCGCCGGCTTCGGTGCCGCGGAGGTCGCCGCCGTCACGGGGCTGCTTGGACATTACGACGAGGCGGTCGGCATATACTGTTGCAAATTGCGAAGTAGCGCCGAAGGCTTGGAAGGGATTCTCGCGCTCGTAAACTTTGCCGGTGAAGGTGTAGTCATCGCCCACGAAGTTGATAGAGCCGCTGCAGTGGCCGAACCACTCCTCGTTGAGCCAGAACATACCCTTGGTGTAGTCGATGGGAGTTTCGCGGTCGCGGTCTTCGACAACGAGTTTGAAGGTGAGTTGTGTGCCGCTGCCATCGGCTGCGGTGTAGGTGACGTTGGTTTCGCCGAGCTTGAAGGTCGTCAGCTCGTAGAAGTTGCGAGTGGGGTTGAAGGCCTTGGCTGCATAGATGGTGCACATGGTGGGGTCTTCGATGGAGATTGTAAAGTCGGTGAGGTCGGCATCGGCAGGCTCGATGACGGGGTTGGCGGCAATCATCGAGTTGTAGGGTACGCGCAGTACGCCGTCAACGACGCCATCGAGGGTGATGGAGGTCACGGGTTTGATAGGAGCTACTTTGGCTACGAGGACGCCGCGTACGGCAGGGTTCTCGCTACTTTCGACGTAGATGTATGCGTCGCCCTTGGTCCCGGAGGTGACTTTGCCGTTATAAGTGCTATAGCTCAAGACGCTGTTGACACCTGCCGTGTATGTCAGGTTTTTGGCGGAGGTATCCTCATCGTTGATTGTGGCTGTCAATGCGTAGGATTTTTTCAGGCCGATTGCGTACACGCCGTTGGCGTCAGGGGTGAGATCCGCGATGGAGAGTTCGACGCCGGAAGGATTGGCGAGCGATGTGAAGTCTTTCCAGCCGTCGACAGCCGAATATGCTTCGCGACCGCCGGCAGGAACTGTCACCAATGCCGTAGCCTTGATGCCGTCATTGAAGTTCCCGGCAGTGGGTATGGCTGTAGTGGCAACGGTAATATACTTTACGTTGCTTGCATTGGAGATGTTTGGAGTCTTTGTGACGCTGCCGCAGAAGAACAGGTCTTCCAAAGCGCTCTTTACCGAAAAGACATCGTCGGTGATATCGGTGCCGGATGACTCCGTTACAAGCTGACGACCCAGTACAAGGGTCTTCAGCGGGCAGGTCGTTGAAGACAGGTCTTCCGGACACGAGAGGAACATCTTAACGTAGTAGTCGCTAAAGCTGACAATCTTCAGGGGTTCGTCGGCGGGCTTGATGGTCAGGTCGGTCAGGGCGCCGCAGTTATTGAAGGCATTGTAAGCTATTTTTTTCAGTGTCGAAGGCAGTATGACAGACGTCATTGTCTTGTTGGTGTTCCAGTCGCCGTTCATTGCGCCGAGAGCCATATCGCCGATTTCTTCGACGCCTTCGGGTATTTCAAGAGTCGTGAACTTGTTGCCGTTGAAAGCCCAGTCGCCGATAGTCTTCAGGTTGCTGCCTGAGAAGCTGACTTCTGCAAGGCTTTTGCAGCCGTCGAATGTGTTGTCTCCGATTGAAACGACAGTTGATGGGATGGATATGCGCGGAAGTACGCGGCAGTCTTGGAAGGTGCCGTTGAGTTCGGTTACGACGCACTTCCAGTTGAATCTTACATTTGTAAGATTGATGCACGATTGGAATATCGGGCCTGCGACCTTAAGACCGGTAGGGAAGTCGATGTAAGTCACTTTTGTACACGAGTTGAACGCATAATCACCAATCTCTGTTACTGATGCCGGGAACGACAGTTCGGTCAATCCCGAGCAGTTGAAGAAGGCGTTTTTGCCGATGGTCTCGATGCCTTCCTCAATTTCGAGGCCGGTAATTTCGTAGCCATAGGCGAACGCGTTGTCATCGATGCCTATTACTTTGTAGTCTTTGCCGTCATAGGAGATAGATGCCGGAATTACGATGTCGCCAGAGGGCTTTGTCTCTGATGACAGAGGGGCGCGCACTGTGGCTGTGCCGTCACTCTTGGTCGAGTAGTACAAGCCGCCTACCTCGATGTCGCGGGCATTGGCTGTCAGTGCAAAGAAACAGCCTAAAGCTCCGATTAACAATGATTTGTAGCTCATAATGGGTTTGAAATTTGTTGATAAATGATCCGGGTGTGAATCGACATCACGCCCAAAACCGGGGTTCATAAAAGATTATTTAATGTATGTTCGTGCTGTTATAATCGCACCTTGTATGCGATACCCGAAGAAGTACGCACGATGTATATGCCGGCGGGAAGGTTGTCTCGTCGGTCGGCGTAACGGCCCAAGTTTGCGCCGGAGAGTGTGTATATGGTGGCAGATATATCTTCAGCGGTGCTTATCATAGGCTTTAAGTCCTGTATGGCATTGACGCTGAGATGGTCGTAGTCCAATTCGATGTCCCAGTCCACGTCTGTCGAGCCGTAATCATCGTCTTGGAAGTTGTAGTAGGCCCAGGCGTTTACGGCCCCGTCTTGCAGCTCGACAGATGACATACCCAGTCCGGAGTAGCCCATTTTGTCAAGATTGGCGTCGCCTACCCAGTAGCTCCAGTATCCTTTGTACCATCCGGCACGCCATAGTACGTTTTGGGGCGCATCGGCATCCAATTGCCAATGGTCGTAGTCGTAAGCGCTATATCCGTACTCGCGGTGGCTGAGGGGATGTTCGATGACATGGGTAACCCTGGCCTCTTCTATGGCGCGGTCACATATTTCCTGCGTGGCCGCGCCGGGGGCGCCTGTCTGGCCCATGCCCGTGTTGGGTGTATAGTAACCGAAGGAGATGTTGCCGTCATCGGCCGCACCTTCGAAGTCGTAGCGCAGGTAATTCATCACTGCGTGGCCAAAGCCGGAGAGAGTATAACCGAAGTTGGTCCATTGGATCATTACATCTAAGTCGGTGGAGGCGCCGGCTATAGCTTTCACCATATCGGCTCCGGAGGGCTTGGACGTGGAGCTGTCCCAGCGGAAGCCCCATACTTGTGCGGACTTTTGACCGTCGAAGAGCATAACAAGTGCGGCGCGTGCATCGCCCTCGCCGGTCCAATGGGTGATTTTTCCAAAATCAAGGGTAGTTGCTCCGCACGACAATGCAGTAGCGCAAATTGCTGTAAGGAGTAGATGCTTAAACATATAAATCAGCTATAGGTGAATAAATAGATAATACGATTCGGGATGGTTAGAAGATCGAGATTGGTGTGTGTTTTAGCGCCGACGAACGGCGGTAGGAACCATTGTTGCTATGACGTGAAGATCGGCGGCACGACTGAGTTCGGTGGAAGTCTCGCCCAACCATCCGCAGTATTGATTGACGGCGGTGTATACGCGTATCCAGTCGGCTCCCGGCAGTTTGACGGGATGTCCTTCGGCGTCTACGGCGTTGGAGATGTCAAAACTGTTCAGTTCGGGATAGTCGTTGGGATGATTGTCTACATATCCCCAATCGTAGCTGTACAGGATGTAGTAGGTGCCGACACCGCTGCGGTCGATGGCGTTGGGAGCCAAGCAGCTGCCGTGGAACGTAAGTGCCTGTTGCGGCATCCATTTGGGCCAGTACTCGCCGTTGTGGAATATGTTGTGGGCGATGTATCCCGTTGCGCCGGTATTGTCTTTCCACGGGATGTAGTACAGATTGTCGAGTGCGCCGTCTTCTACCGGCTCGGCATTGGGGTCGGGCCGGCTGTAAGTAATAGTGTAGTTGTGGAGTGTTTTGGACGAATAGTACTCGCTGCCGGCCAGTTCGTACCATGGGTCATCGGCGATGCCGTTGCAATTGGCGTCGTAGCTCACCATCACTATGCCCGGCTCGGCGCTGCCGCCGCGGTCTTCGGGGTGGGTGGCTTCATAGAAGCAGTTGCCCCAGATGCGGAAGTCGTTGCCGGGAAGGTTGACCACGGTGTGGTCAAAGGCAAAGGTCACGTAACCGCCGTAGGCGCCGAGCGAAATCATCACATCGTTGGTGCCGCTGATGCACTCGCCGGCCTTGCGTGCCATGTCCTCGGCTGTGTCGCCCTCATCGTAGCGCGGCATCTCGTTGACAAACTGTCCCGGGGCGGGGCAATACTCGGCCACGGTGGCTATGTAGGGACTGAATTCGACTTCTTCGTGAAGTACGTCCACGGTCATCGTATGGCTCATGGGCACGGAGGGGTCTTTGATGTCGAAACGCAGCGTGTAGCGTCCTTCTTCGGCGGTGAGGAATACCAGACGTCGTTGTCCCTCGATGATACTGTCGGTGCCGTCGGGGCGCGTGATAGTCCAGCGGTAGTCCTGTCCGGTGAGTGCCGGGTCAAGGTCGAGCTTGGTCATGCGTGCCACGCGGTAGTAATCGTCCAGCCCGAGGCTGACGATGGGCGTGTCGCCGCCGTTACAGCCGCAGACAATGACGGCCATCGCTGCTGTCAGAATGAATAATATGCCTTTATTCGGTGTTCGCATCATCGTTTTTCGTAAAAGCATATATGAGCCGGAATGTCGCCTGTGCGGACACTCCATTGGCGTTTGCCGTCGGGGCTGAAGCAATAGAGCGTACCCGAGGATACGTAATTTTTGGCATCGGTGACGTAGATGTCTCCCGTGACGGGGTGGACGATTATGCCGTAAGGCATTTTGATGTTCTGTTCGGTGCCGTCGGTGATGAAGTTGTCGGCCACGCGCTGTCGGTCGCGCACGTTGATTATGCCATAGGATATAGTGTTGGTGCCGGTGAAGTTGTTCCATGCGACACCTATGTAGTACATGCTGTCGTCGCGTATGGCCATGTCGCTCACGGCGATATCCAGACATCCGGCCACGCGCATTTCGCCGGAGCCTTCGTCGCGCTCAAGGTAGTACAGGCGTGGCGGCACGCTGTTGTAGTCGCCGCGCGAGGTTACCCATAGGCGTCCGTACCGGTCCTTGCGTATGCGGTGCAGGTTGATGGCTACGGGTATTTGGCGTACTTGCTTGAAGTCTATAAGCTGGATTACGGATACGGTGTTGTCGTAATCGGGCACTCGATACCCGCCGCTATTGGCGACGTACATGTAGTCATCGATAATCTCCATTTCTTCGGGCTGGTATCCGACGATGCAACGCCCGGTGACTTTGAGGCTGGTGGTGTCCACCTCGTAGACCGCACCTTTGGGCGAATCGGGGTCGATGAGTACCGGGCCGACGTAGCTGCTGACGTAGGCCTTGCCGCGGTGGAATTTGATATATCGACAATTGGGAATGTCGATTTGCGCGATGCGTACGGCTGTTTTCGCATCCAGCACTTCGACTTTATGGCTGCAATTTACCACGATATAGAGTTTGCTGCCGTAGATGGCGATATCGTTGCCGACATCGCCGAGTTCCTTGATGACATTGGGGTTTCGCTCGGGGTATATGTTGCGGGCATACAGCCCGGTGACGTAGTCAAGATAGTCCAGAGTGCATTTGTTGCTGCCCATATTGCCTTCGTTGAGCAGATACATCCCGCGTATGCGACCCTCGCTGTCCGGCACCGCCGGCACGGGGTCATACTCTGCCGGCACCACGAGCTCGTCCTCTCGACAGCTCGTGGCACATAGCATGAGTAGCAGAAAACAAATCATACATCCCGTTAGTCGGAATGACGTATGGGGATGAATCATAGGTCTATATATTATTGTGTCATTATAGCCGCAGTTGCGTACCGCAGAGGCGGCACGTGGTGTCATCGTCTTTGTGTCCATGCCGCGATTTGTCATATCGTTACGGTTAGTGTAAAACGGTAGTTGCGCTTGGGCATGGGGTAGTTGATGATAACATCGTAGTCCTGGGACAACAGGTTGTTGACTTCGACGGTGGCGCGAAGGCCGACTTTGCCGAGGGTGAAGTCGCGCGTCAGCGATACATCGCTGGTGTACCAGGGCTGTGTGTAGTTGTAGCGGATGTTTTCCTGCTGGTTATAACGCTCGCCTACGTATATGAAACTGTAGTTGAGGTTCCATCGTCGCCATGCGATATTGGCTATGGCACTTCCGCTGTGGTGCGGTATGTATGGGATTTGGTCGCGATAGTAGTTGTCCTCGGGGTTGGTAATGTCTATAGCGCGTTGCCAAGTGTATTGCAGGCGCAGGGTGATGTCCATATCGCGGCGCGGGGTAACGGTGGCGGCGGCGCTGATGTCGACACCGCGGATGTCCACAAGTCCCAGATTGAGCATCGTCCAACGGAATTGCTGTCCCTTGGGGTAGGCCACAATCTTATCGTGTACCTTGTTGTAATATCCGTCGGCACTGAATTTGATGGACGATAGCAGCGAGTGGCGGCGTGCATGGTCGTACACGATGCCGACGTTGTACTGGGTGACGCGCTCGGGATTGAGCTTGGAGTTGCCCATATCGGCGTAATATAGGTCGTTGAAAGTGGGCATACGGAATGAACGCTTGTAGAACGCACGCAGAGACAGCATATCAGAACCGCGCTCGGTTTTACAATCTACAAAGGCATATGAAGCGTACACGGCCGGAGTGAAAACGTGCTTCGTAGGCGGGTCCTGAACCTCTTCGAGCATGTCGCGGACAAAAGTGGCCAAGGCCGAGGCCTGACCCTTGAAGCGGCCGAGTGTGATGGCAGTGGCGGCGGACAACAGATTGGAATAGCGCTCGGGGCGTACAAAGTCGTATACATCTGCATCGAGGCTGTTGAACATGAAGTCATAGCTGGCCGACACTTCCCATTTGCCGGGAATGATGTCGTATTGGTTGGCTGTGGACACGTAGACCTCACGCTGGCGGTAGAGGTTGTCCACCTTGATTTGCTTGTCGTCGTTGTTGACGTAATGCGTGCGGTAGAAAGCATACTTGGCATTGGCCAAAGTGGTCCAGCGCCCGTAGGTGGCACGCCAATGTCCTTGGATAAAGCTGTTGGTGTCCCAAATGCGTTCGCCGCGCCGCCATACGTTGTTGACGATGGCACCGGGTATGCCTCGTTCGCTATTATAGTTGTATGCCTTGGCCATCCAATTGCCGTGCGATGTCTTGCCGAAGACCGAAGCCTCAAGGCGCGTGGCGTTGATGTCGCCGTTTTGACGCGTGGCCGTGGTGTCATAGGCTACTTCGCCGGCGGGATTGACACGGCGATAGCGGAATTTGTATTTACCGGACGAATTGAGCCATTCGGCACTGAGCGAGGCGCTTACGCGGCGAGATAACTTGAGCTGAACCAAAGCCGAGGGATTGATGAGGTCAAAACTGCCGGTGCGTACTGCCGCACGGGCGTGGTATGTCTCGTCGCCCTTAAATTGTGGCACGGCGGTGCGCATATATATTGTACCGGCGTTGCCGAAGTCGCGTGCCGGCTGCAGTATCTGGCTTTTTTGTCCGTTGTACAGCGACAGCGCCTCCATATTATCCAGCGAGAACTGCCCGAGATCTATCTGCCCGTTTTGGGCATTGCCCAAGGCTACGCCATCGTACACTACGCCGGTATGATTGGTGCCCATCGAGCGGATGTTGACGGTCTTTATGCCGCCAACGCCTCCGTAATCCTTGACCTGTACGCCCGAGAAATAGCGCAAGGCATCGGCCACGCTATTGCTGGATAGACGGCGCAACTCCTCGCCGGCAAGTGTCTGCACCGGAATAATCTCGGTGGGTTCCCACGGGCGGCGCGTGGTCACTATCAGCTCGTGCAGCGACTGGATGCTGTCGCTCCATGCCATCGAGCGTGCAATGGTGGCGGCGCTGTCGCGCTCGGCCAAGACCGATGAAGCCCCTTCGGGGGGTTGTGCATACACGGCGGTGGCGGCTGCAAATGCGAGGACGGCCGCCACGCATACTCGGCGGCATACGCGGTGTTCTTTCAAAAATGTCTTAGATGTTTGTGGCATCTGACGAATGTGTTGTGCTCCTTCCGCAGTGACGGACAAGGGCGTGGGTGAAACATGTCGCAGATGCTGTTGCCGCATCCTCCGGAACGTGCGGCGCGCAATGCGCCCATATTCCCGGCAGGAATTTTGGGTCTGATGAGACTCTGAGCTCGTCCTCGCAAGCCGGCGTCGCTATAACGCCCTTGGCAGAGCATCGGCATTTTTGCTCTCAGGCAGGTCTTCTGACTCGCCTCCGACCGGCTTCGGACGCCTTCCCGTACCGCCTGCAGCGGTATAGTGACGTATGCCCGAGGTCGTGCCAATGTGCTGACGCACAGCGGCGTGAGGCTCACAGCAGCGGGACTGTTCGGGATTCACACCCGATTCCCTTTTAAGCACAGCCGATGGCCGTGCACCTGTTTGCGCCACAAAGTTACGACTTCCCCTCCAATTATCAAAGAAAAAATTCCGTAATTCGCTCTCCATTCCCGATTTTAGCCGAAAAACACGAGCCGAATCTAATTTTCGGATAGTTTAACAAACAATATATCTTCGGATTAAGTTATCTCGGAATTAAACATTAAATTTGCGTCAATATCATATTCGATAGGCACGAACCATCTTGCCTTGGATAACACATAAGTATAGCAATATTAAAATATGACTATGGACAATTACGGCGACCGCGATGCGTATAACGGCGACCCGGAGCGTGATATGTATGTCGATTACGACTACCAAACCAATACCGGCGAGGCAGTATTTGATGGAATTGATGATGAAATCGATTTTGACGATGATTATTCGGACGAGGAGGACGAAGATTATTGGAAATGAGATGATGCGATACGGTTCGGGTGTTTTCGGCGCTCGGGTTGTCTCCAACGCCATAATGTGTATGGCCGGTACATTTTTGGTCTGAATGTGCAATTCGACCCATCCGGAGAGTGATGCTTTTGCCGTTGCACTTTGTAGCGGAATCGTTCGGACTTATGACCGCTAAACATTGCGGTGCATGCCGAACTCTCAAAGAATTTTCGTAATTTTGCGATTGCGAAGTGTCTGATGTAGCGGCCAAAGAAACATACGACATAACGGCGTTTTGCAGTAAAAGGTTTTTGAATCTCCGATGTATAGACGTTCTTTGCAGTGGCAAAGAGAGCATAGTTAGAAAGACTTGGCCTTATCCGCTATGTCGGAGTTTTATTTTTTTATATGGAAATAATAGACAACGTAAATAAGACTTTGAAAGAGGATATGCTCGCCACGCTTCGCGAGGGTAGCCGTCTTTCGATTGCTGCGTCTTGTTTTTCTATTTATGCCTTTCAAGAGCTGAAAGAACAGCTCTCCGATATATCGGAGTTGCGCTTCATTTTTACTTCGCCATCCTTTATCACAGAAAAAGTTGATAAGCAAAAACGAGAGTTCTATATTCCTCGACTCAATTCCTCGAGGGCGATCCCAATGCCCTTTTCGGCAATGAAGTCCGCGGACTTGATGATTTTGAACTAATTTGTTTCTTAGTAATATGTTAATTATATGACGACCAATCAAATAATAATACCACTTTCACAAGACTTTATTGGCGATGTACGCTCAATAATTGAATCCGGCCGCCATCAGGCATATTCAGCTGTTGGCAGCATTACACTTGCTACTTATTGGAATATTGGACGTCGAATTGTTGAAGAGGAACAAAAGGGTAACAGCAGAGCCGGCTATGGGACACGCCTTATAGCCGAACTTGCAGAAAACCTTAAAGCCGAATACGGTCCGGGTTACGGTAAAAGGAATTTGGCATATTACCGCCAGTTTTATCTTTCATTCTCTAACATGGAGATTTTGCACGAACTCGTGCAAAATCTTACATGGACACATATTCGCAGATTATTGTCTGTCACAAATCCGGAAGCTCGTCTATGGTATCTGTCTCACGCGTCTAAAGATATGTGGAGCACAACAACGCTTGATCGAAATATATGCTCTCAGTATTACGAAAGAAGGCTGGCGGAACAAAGAGAAAATCCGCATTCTACGTTGCCGGAGGCTGTTGCACCATATAATGATAAAGACCCATTGGAGTATATCAAGAATCCGACCGTTGCTGAGTTTATGGGCTTTAAGCGAGATAGCAATTTTTCTGAATCGGAGTTGGAGCAAGCTCTTATTGATAATTTAGAACAGTTTATCCTTGAACTTGGACGTGGTTTTGCTTTTGTAGAACGTCAACAACATATATCAACACAAAACGACGACTTCTATATCGACTTGGCATTTTACAACTTTCGCATGAAGCGATTTGTAATTTTCGAGTTAAAAACACATAAGATGGGGCATGCCGATATTGGTCAGCTTGACATGTATGTCAGAATGTACGATGACTTAATGAAAGGGCCCGATGATAATCCCACAATAGGAGTACTGCTTTGTACAGATACCGATTCGACAATAGCTAAATATTCTGTTCTCAATGAAAGCCAACAGCTATTCGCAGCTAAATATATGACATATATGCCTACCGAAGAAGAGCTACGTAGAGAAATTGAGCGCCAGAAACAATTCTTCCTCGAGGCCCATAGAAAAGACTAATCAAGATGCTCGGACTGCCACTATCGACAGAAGTCAAGAGACCGCTTCCTAAGGCGCAGCTTTACAAGCGGTTTGATTGGGCACCATCGCAACGCGAAAGTTTCGATGGCGATGTGACACGTCTCGACTTCGTAAACTGGATTTCACCCCGCACTTTACCGGCTATAGCTGAAGGCACAGAGATAAAAGAGATATTCGTTATTGAAGTCTCGCTCAAATCTCGCGACTTTGATCAAAAGAACGTCGTCCTTCTTGCCAAAAGCATTCCGCAGCGTATCATATATTTTCTCCGCTTTGAAGACGAGGCTATGCTTGTCGTGTATCACACTAAGCTGTTTTGCACTCCTTGGCAATCGATAGACTCGCTCATCGTTGAGCTTTCCGGACTCAACCTCGACACTGTTTGGCAAAACATCGTTTCTGCAATCGGTCAGTTTTCTGTTGAACAAGATAATTCGCTCACCGAACAAATCCGTATTGACGAAGAACGAGCAAAGGCCATTCGGCGTATTGAGACGCTGGAACGCCAAATGCGCTCAACCGCCCAACCTCGCCGCCAACGTGAACTATATTCAGAAATAAAAAAACTAAAGGAGGCCTCTTATGAATATGAACATTGGTTCATTGGCAAATGAGGGTGTTGGAGCTGTCAATAGCATCTTCAACCGAATGGGCTATATCCGAGCCTATATCAATTCTGATGATACTATGCCGGTTTGGGATGGAAATCTAATGGTATATAATGACCGTACAAACTTCACAAATGAACATCTGAAGTTCACGGTGTCCTTACAGGTCAAGGCACATGAATATACTGAAGATAAATTTCCGGACGAAACTTCTTATGATATCGAAATCTGTAATCTCCGGAATTATCTTGTAGATGGTGGCGTAGTGTTTTTTAATGTTCTGGTCGGGCCAAAAGGCAACCAGGTTTACGTCAATTATCTAACTAAGACAAAGATTCGTGAACTCCTCAAAACCGCCAAGGGAGATACTCAGCGACGGGTAAAGTTTCAAAAATTACCCCGAAAATATTCAGAAGTCGTTCCCCATCTCCGTACACTACATCTTCAAAAGACCCATTCCTTAATTCCCTACGACCAATTACAGAAACATAAGAATGTTCAGTGGGCAATTGACCCCTACGGATTGACTCCCGATGCCAATCCTCTGGAGTATATTACAACTCACCCTGTAAATATTTTAGCCTTCATTGAAGGTTCCACCACTCCATTATATGTCGGCAACGGTGCTGCGCATATTAGTTCGGTTTCTTTGCCAGAAACCACTAAAGTTAGCGTAGCTGGAAAAACGTTCTTCAACGGTTATACCCATATCGTTGAAGGACCCCGGCACACCTATAAAATTGGTAAGAGCGTTTCTATAATTTTCCAACGTTCAAGAGAATCTAAAATTGACATCACAATCTCCGCAGAACTTGCCGCAGATAATCTTCTGGAACTTCTCAATGAGATTGAGTTTATCCTTGCCATGTTTGAGAATAAAACGATTTCATTTAATGAGAACGTGCTTGAATTGCAAGGGATGAAAGTCGATAAGGCAACCTTAAAAGAATGGAGAGCAAAGCTAAAATTCTGGAAGGAGGTAGAGCAGCTTTTCGCTCTCCTTGATATTGATGAACCAATTGATAAGCCTTTAGAATTAGAGGAGGACGAGATTAACCGTGTTCAGGCTCTCATAGCTGGAATTCTCTATGGTAAGACGGTCACCGGCAAAGGCGGGATGAAAGAAGATCACCTTGAATGGGTCTCGTTTTCCAACATTCGAGTTCTGGTGTTTGCTCAATATCTTTCTGATAACCGCTACAAGTTATACAATATCTTCGGAAAACTTTCAGCCTTTTATAAGGATGTCGATGGAGTGAATAAGTCTGCAAGCATTTATTCAAAAGTGATTGCGGAAGATATTTTAGCGAGCAATGTTAATTGGTCTAACCTTGTTAAGTCCTATCAGGAAGTCATAAAGGAGAATCCCGACTTTTATGAGAGGGCGAACTGGGATGTCCTCTGGCTGATTAAACTATATGATAAGCATCAGCGGATTACAATTCTTGATGCTGCCACTGATTTACTTAGTTGGATAATGGAAACCGACAAGAAAACTTCTTGGTATAACGTTTGGAAATATAATTATCTCCAAATCAATGCCAGAAGAGGTATAGCCCTCAATTTAGAAGACAAAGAATGGCTTTTAGACCAGGAAGAGGAAATTCCGACAAAAAAAGATATTGACGACACCCAAAAGAGGCAAACACTTTTCGCTATTCAAGTTTTGCTTTCCGATTACTCAAAAGCAAAGCGATTATATAATCGATTAAGCGATGACGAGAAACAATTCGTTTCCGGTCTTCCAATCTTTACTCTCTATAAGCAATTAGAATCCAACGAACAAAATCAATCTTAAACAGAACACAATGATAGAAGGACAAATACAAACTGCCGATTTTGAAAACTATCTTGCTGCGGTTGCAAGCTGCAAGGAGGAGATCGATGGCGTCTCTTGCTGGAGCCTCAGAAAACTATGCTCCATCTTCGAGGTGAGCTTCCCGGAGATTAAGAGAGAGAAGCAGGATACAATATCTCAACTTGTAAGCGCCGGGAATAAATCCGGCTACAGCCTGGGGTACTACGAATTTGACGGACTCAAAGAGAAGCGCGTCAAATCCTTTGTCAAGGAACTATCCATCAAAGCCGACACGGATGGCTACGTCACTGAAATCGAGGACTATTTCCTTAACGGCTATATGTTCTACAATCTCGCCAAGCACTTCCTTTGGAATACAAAGTATGTGCTTCGGCTTAAAGACTATATCGTTTTGGAGATTGCCCAAACCTTCCTTCGTGAGGATAAATAATATACCGAATGAATCTCGACAGTCTTAACATAGAAAGCAAAGACTTTATTAAAGCTATCGTTGACTGCTATTTCTTTGGAGATAAGGCAATCAAGGAGGGCCAAGACTATTATTTAAACAATCCTGGAGCATATTTTCACAACTTGTTCGTGCAGTTTGAAAACGGACAGCCTTGTACGATTTCATTTTATAAATCCAAAGAGGAAGATGCGATAGAAATAGACTATGTATTTTCTCCTGATATGCTAAAAAGTATAAAAGGGGAAAGTGAGAGTGATACTTTCTTTAGGTTTATAAATATACAGAGGTCAAAACTTCATAATAAAATATTCCTTCTCCAGCAACTTAATGAGGCTGGATTGATTTATTTAGTTGATGACTCGTGTTATAAGCTATTTTTAACTAGCGGAATAACTGAGTATGATAAAGAAAGATGGAGAGAACACAAAAAAAAGCACTATTCTGAAATAATTAAATCCAAAATGCTCTTGACGCTTTTATCGGAATTTCATAATTGCAGAATTATTCCTTCTCCAGAATTGATTGACTTTAGATGTCACAAGTTTAGGAGTGTGGAGAAACGACGTTTTATTAAAACCTCCATTATTTCTGAGGTTGCCATTGGTGTATCTTTCATTATTGGCATTTTATCACCATTTCTCACTACCCGGTGTACTGAGTCAACTATCAATAGGACTCAACTTGGAGCCATAGTTAACTCAATAAATCAAAAATCAAATGAGGTCGCCATAAGTTCCGTGCAGTTGGACAGTGTTCTCAAAACAATAAAAGCAACAAATATCAAAACAGATATACCCAATGAATAAACTAACCATGCAAAGCAGTGATGTGGTGGTCGGCAATGTGGCGAAGATTGCCGCAATGTTCCCGCAGTGCGTCACCGAGCGTAAAAATACAGAGGGGAAGGTCGAGCGTGCTATCGACTTCGAGAAACTGAAAGCGGAGCTTTCGGATGACGTCATCGAAGTGGGCGAGGAGCGCTATCAGTTCACGTGGCCGGACAAGCGTGCTGCGGCACGTTTGGCTAATACGCCGACAACGATGACCCTGCGTCCGTGTCCGGGGCAGAGCGTCGGCCGTGACGGTACTCCCGGCGGCTTCGATTCGGAGAATCTCTACATCGAAGGCGACAATCTCGATGTACTCAAAGTGCTCCGCGAGACCTATCTCGGCAAGGTCAAGATGATATACATCGACCCGCCGTACAATACCGGCAACGACTTCGTGTACAACGATGACTTCGTGCAGGATTATGCGGATTACCGTAGGGACGCTATAAATAGCGCCCGTGACGAGGACGGCAACCTCACCCGTGACCCGATGGTACGCAATACCGAAGCCAACGGCCGCTTCCACACCGATTGGCTCAATATGATATATCCGCGCCTGAAAGTCGCGCGCGACTTCCTCGCCGAGGATGGTGTTATATTCATATCCATAGATGATAAAGAAGTTTCCAATATGATAAAGCTATGTTCTGAAATTTTTGGAGAACATAACTTTGTCGGGAATATTGTTTGGCAGTCAAGAACTTCAATTTCTAACGATGATGAAATCTCCACGAATCATAATCATACGCTAGTATATTCTAAAAACAGAGAAATTCTTACATTTGGAGGAGATGACATTGACGAAAGTGAATATACAAATCCAGACAATGACCCTCGTGGGCCATGGAAGTTAGTTCCTATTGATGCAAATCATGTTGGCGGAGATACTAATTACCCGATTACTAATCCCAAAACAGGAGTTGACTATTATCCACCCAATGGACGTATATGGTGTTATAATAAGGCGACATTGGATTCCTTGATGTCAGATGGCCGTATTAAATTCGGCTTAACGGACGACTCATCACCCAAACGAAAACTTTTTCTCAAAGAGAGAAAGGTCAAAGGAGATTGTAAGACACCAAGTTCAGTCCTGTTGGATGCTGGTACAACTAAATCCGGGACGTCTGAAATTATGTCATTATTTAATGGTGACAAGGTGTTCGATTATCCAAAACCAACAACATTAATTTCTCGTCTTATGAAATATGGCTTTCTTAAAGATAGAGATACTGTTTTGGATTTCTTCTCTGGCTCAGGCACAACAGCTCACGCTACGTTTTCATATAATGTAAATGAAAGAAGTAGAATTCATTTCATCTTAGTCCAAATTCCAGAAGATTTAGACCGGAATCTAATAACTGCAAGCACGGACGCTAAGAAGTCGATACGTGTTGCAATAAAAATGCTTGACGATATAAATAGACCTCGTTTGCTCACTGAAATTGCGAAAGAGCGTATCCGTCGTGCCGGGCGCAAGGTTAAGGAGGAAGCCGGACTGCAAGGTCAGGACTTGGATATCGGTTTCCGAGTTCTGAAGCTTGACACCTCGAATATGGAAGACGTGTACTATACGCCGGACAAATTTGATCCGTCGATGCTTGACGGCTTGGTGGACAATATCAAGGCAGATCGCACAAACGAGGACCTGCTGTTTCAAGTTATGCTGAGCCTTGGCATCGAACTCTCCGCCAAGATTAAGCGTCAGGAGATTGCCGGCAAAGAGGTCTGGAATGTTGACGACGGCTATCTGCTGGCTTGCTTCGACAAGGACGTCAACGAAACCACCATCGAGGAAATGGCAAAGCTGCAGCCCACGCACCTTGTAATCCGTGACGCCTCCGCCGCCAACGATAACGTCCTTGACAACTTCGACCAAATCATCGAGACCTACTCCGCCGAGAAGAAAATAACCACGCATGTGGTTTAGGTGTTAGGTATTAGGAGACTTGATAGGTCAAATACATACTTATTTCTAAAAAATACGTTCAAAGATATATAGTGTACTTCCAACCGTTTCTTTCAATTAAACAATCATATAATATGACACAAGCGGAATTTCAATCGTATCGTTTTGATGCTCAACGCGAACCGAGTGATGAACAGTTACGCCAGTTAATGGAGAATGCGGCAAAAAAAGTAAGAGAAACCAACCGCAAGGCTGACGAAAATTTTTTTGCCGAACTTCGACGAGCCAGCGATGAGGCGAAAAAGCGGAGCGTCACCAAAGCCGACAAGGAACGATGAGAAAGAACGGACACGCACCATTGCTGATTGTTATTGCCGGGCCCAACGGGTCGGGCAAGACAACCATAACCTCAGAAGTGCTTGCGAGCGAGTGGCTTGAAGACGCAGTGTATATAAATCCGGACATTGTGGCGCAGGAAAGGTTCGGCAACTGGAATTCACCCGATGCCGTACGTGAGGCTGCCCTGTATTGCGAACAATGGAGAGAGAGATGCCTTGCCAAAGGCGAGAGCCTGATTTTTGAAACCGTGATGTCTGCTCCCGACAAAATCGATTTTATCCGCCGTGCAAAGCGAGCCGGGTATTTTGTGCGGATATTCTTCATTTCAACGACCAACCCTGCCATAAACGCTGCGCGTATCGCCAGACGTGTGATGAAAGGAGGCCATGATGTACCTATCCCCAAAATCATTTCGCGCTATATAAAATCGATTGCAAATTGTGCAGAAATCGCGACAGAGGTCGACCGTCTTTATGTTTACGACAATTCGGTGGAAAATACCATGGCTCAGCCGGTTTTCAGATTGCGCAATGGAGAAATAGGCAAACAATATGTAGAACAAATTCCGGAATGGGCAAAAAATATTTTGCCTAGAGGGTGTTAGGTATTAGGTGTTAGGTATTAGAATTTAGAGATGCAGACATCAGATTATAAGAGGCTTAAGGTGTGGCAGAAGGCTATGGATTTGACGGAGGAGATTTACCGCCTCGTCCGGTTGCTGCCTCGCGAAGAGACTTATGCTCTTTCAGACCAATTGAGAAGGGCTGTCGTTTCTATGCCATCCAATATCGCTGAAGGACATGGCAGATGTTCGGACAAAGAGTTTGTCAAATTCCTTACTATTGCCCGGGGTTCGTTGTTTGAAGTTGAGACGCAACTTCTCATCTGCAACCGACTGTATCTGTTCACAAAAGAAACAACGCAATTGGCGTTTTCAATGATAGCGGAAATAGGAAAGATGCTCAATGCATTAATATCTTTCCGCCTTGATAGAGTAGGCAACAACCTAACACCTAAAGCCTAATCCCTAAAACCTAAATTTATGAAATTTCAATTTAAGATACAGCAATACCAGACGGAGGCCGTAGAGGACACCATTGCAGTGTTTCGAGGTCAGCCCATGCGTGACCCCGGGCAATATCGCCGCGACCTTGGTACGGCTCAAAAGCATATCTTCTCCGAAGAGGAGGAAGCCGGATACCGCAATGCAGATGTGGAGCTTGACAAGAAGCAACTTCTTGATAACATCCGCGACATCCAAATTCGTAACCAAATCACGCCGAGTACTGCGTTGGCTTCCGGACATGGCATCGTGAACCTCGATGTGGAGATGGAGACCGGCACCGGTAAGACATACGTCTATATTAAGACGATGTTTGAGCTCAACCGCTGCTACGGATGGTCTAAGTTTATTATTGTAGTGCCGAGCATCGCCATCCGCGAGGGTGTGGCCAAGAGCTTCAGTATGCTTGAGGACCATTTTATGGAGTATTATGGCAAGAAAGCACGATGGTTTGTATATAACAGTTCCAACCTTCAGCAGCTCGACCAATTTGCGCAAGACAGCGGCGTATCGGCAATGATAATCAATACGCAGGCTTTTGCCGCTTCAATGAAAGAGGGGGGTCGCAGCAAAGAGAGTCGTATTATATACTCCAAGCGCGACGAATTCGGGTCTCGACGTCCGATAGACGTAATTGCCGCCAATCGTCCGATAATTATCATGGACGAGCCGCAGAAGATGGAGGGTGTGGCTACACAGACTGCGCTCGCCAAGTTCAATCCGCTTTTTGTGCTCAATTATTCGGCTACCCATAAGACAAAGCATGACACCATCTATGCGCTCGATGCATACGATGCTTATCGCGAGCGACTTGTCAAGCGCATACAGGTGCAGGGTTTCGAGGTCAAAAACCTTAAAGGAACGAGCGGGTATTTGTATATCGATAGTATGGTGCTGTCGCCCAAATGTCCGCCGGAAGTACGCATCGAATTGGAGTGCAAGCGAGCCGACGGCACAATACGCCGTGAGGTGAAGAAATTCGCCACCGGCGATTCGCTATTTGCCGTATCGGGACTCGCACAATACGAGGACTTTGTAATTTCCGAGATCAATCCTCGCGGTCGCGGCTATGTTACATTCCTTAACGGGACGACTATCTATTGCGGCGACGTGGTGAGCGATACCAACGAGGAGGCGATGCAACGTGTGCAGATACGTCAGACTATCATTGCACACCTCACCAAGGAAAAGGAACTTTTCAACCGTGGTATCAAATGCCTCTCGCTTTTCTTCATTGACGAGGTGAGCCACTATCGCCAATATGACGAGGAGGGCAATGAAGTCAAGGGTAAATTCCAATGCATCTTTGAGGAAGAATACGCCCGTATAGTCGAGAATTATATAACAGTGTTTGACACACCATACGATGCATATCTGCGCCGTTTCAGACCGTGTGAGACTCATAAAGGCTATTTCTCTATTGACAAGAAAGGACGCGCGGTAAACTCTGACACCAAGCGCGGCTCTGACATATCGGACGACATCTCGGCCTACGATCTTATTCTAAAAAATAAGGAACGTTTGCTGAGTTTCGAGGAGCCGACGCGCTTTATCTTCTCGCACTCGGCACTGCGCGAGGGCTGGGATAATCCGAATGTGTTTCAGATATGCACGCTGCGTCACAGCAATTCCACTACCGCCAAGCGTCAGGAGGTGGGTCGCGGCTTGCGTATTTGCGTGGACCGCAATGGCATTCGTCAGGACAAGGAATTGCTCGGCGAAGATGTCCATGAAGTGAACAAGCTCACTGTTGTAGCCAACGAAAGTTATGCAGATTTTACTTCGGCATTGCAACGCGAGACACGCGAGGCTTTGCGCGAACGAATAACAGCTGCATCTCAGGATTATTTCTTTGGAAAGATAGTCAAAGACAAAGATGGCGCAAAGCGCAAAATCACACTGCCGGAGGCTTTGTTGATTTTGTGCTATCTCTATCAGAACGATTATATTACAGATGCAGGAAATCTAACAGCGCAATACTACAAGGATGCCGATGAAAACGTCCTTGCACCGTTGCCCTCCAAGTTGGAGGCTATTGCCGAAGACGTGTATCACCTTATTGCCGGCATCTTTAATCCGAAAGTTATTGAGGATATGGTGGATGAAGTCTCTGCGACAACTCCGGCTAACGAGCTTAACGACAACTTTAACGACAAGCGTTTCCAAAAGTTGTGGAACGAGATTAACCACAAATATGTTTATACCGTTCACTACGATAGCGATGAATTGATAGAAAAGACTATCGCCAACCTGAGAAAGAATCTTAATGTTACCAAACTTCAGTATGTTATGGTGATAGGCGAGCAGGACAAGGAGAGGGTGACGGAGTTTGGTAATACTAAATCCGCGACACGCGAACTTACGGACGTTTGCACTTCATCAGTGCCTTACGATGTGGTGGGCGACATAGCCCGCGGTGCCCGCCTTACTCGTCGCTCTGTCGTGAAGATTCTAAAGGGTATTGGTATGAAAGCCTTGCTATTCAAAAATAACCCCGAAGAATTTATCCGCAATGTCATTAAGGCTATTCGTGACGAAAAGGCGACGATGATTATTGACCATATCACTTACAATCCTTCCAAGTCCGACCCATATGACAGCACGATTTTCGTGCCGGAGCGCAGATTGAATATTAATAAGGCCGTTGAACTATCTAAGCACATCACGCCTTACGTGGCATACGATAGCAACGGTGAACGAGACTTTGCCAATTCGCTACAATCGGCTACCGAAGTCCTTATTTTTGCCAAGCTGCCACGAAAATTCAAAATCCCCACCCCTGTAGGATACTATGCTCCCGACTGGGCGATAGTATTTGAGGATGGCACGGTGCGTCATGTGTTTTTTGTTGCCGAAACCAAAGGCTCGCTTGACAAGATGGAGTTGCGAGGTGTCGAACTCGCCAAGACCGAATGTGCTAAATGCCTGTTTAATTCAATCTCCTCAAATACAACCCGTTATGGCGTTGTTGATAAGTTCGAGAATCTATTTAACATCATTAACGGTATAGACTGATCTAAAATCAAAGGAGAAACGCATCATGTCTAATGGCTGTCAATGTATTGCGCCACTGCGAGTATACGATTATGGCGCACCCTGTCCCTGACGAGCCGTTAACTGACGAGCCGTTATTTCGATGCCGGCGCGATTTTTTTGGCAAAGTGCTTGGCAGGTCGGAGATTTTGCGTATCTTTGCAGTCCATTGCCCTAAAAAACCGAGGAGTTCACGCCTACCCAAAATAGATGCAATAGGACGCCGTAAAGGAGGACGCCATATTGGGTACGGAATTCGATACGCTTAGAGCAACCGAGCATTACTACAAAGAAACCAAAACACATAAAACAACAAACCAATCGTATCATGATTTTACGGTACTTAAAAGGTGCTGTCCTGGCGCTGGCTTTAGCGTCGACAGCCGTGGCTTTCGCCGCTGAGCCGGCGGGCTACTACTCCACTTGCGAAAACAAGTCGGGAGCCGCACTGCTGTCGGCTCTCTGCAAAAAGGTCGGGCCCCACACCAACGTGGGCTACGACGGCCTGTGGAACCTATATAAAACTTCCGATGTGTATCCCGGCACCGCTGACATCTGGGATATGTATTCGACCAAGCACTGGAAGACAAGTGATAAACATTGCGGCAATTACAAAAAAGTAGGTGATTGCTATAATCGCGAGCACTCGTTCCCAAAGAGTTGGTTCAACAAAGCTCAGCCTATGTACAGCGAGGCTTTCCATATCTATCCCACCGACGGCAAGGTCAACGGACAGCGCTCCAATTTCCCTTACGGCGAATGTGCCAACGGTACAACCTTGCCTTCAAATGGCAGTGTGAAGGCTCTGGGACGCCTCGGCGACTGCACCTTCCCCGGGTATTCGGGCACGGTATTTGAGCCGGACGATCAGTATAAAGGTGACTTTGCCCGCTCGTATTTCTATATGGCGGCAGCCTATAATGACAAAATCGCCGGATGGAATTCCAAGATGCTTGCCGGCAACAGCTACCCCGCCTTCTCGTCATGGGCCATCAACCTGCTGCTGAAATGGCATCGCGAAGATCCGGTCAGCCAAAAGGAACTTGACCGTCAGGAAGTCGTATACGGCGCACAGCACAACCGCAACCCCTTCATCGATCACCCCGAATTGGCCGAATACATCTGGGGCAACAAGAAGGGGCAAAACTGGTCTGCCAATATCAGCGCCGACCCGGCCTTCCTGCTTCCCTCGGATGGCAGTACTGTTGACTTCGGCGTTACGGCTGTAGGCTTGGCACGCACCAAGGCGGTGACCATCAAGGCCGAAGGCCTCAAGGAGGCCATCAGCGTCAGCGTCAGCGGTGCCGGATTTACCGCCGGCACGACCTCCATAGCCGCCGATGCATCCATGACTACTGACGGCGCCATACTCACACTGAATTATACGGCACCTGCAGCCGGTGTCGCAGTCGGAACGCTCACCCTCACTTCCGGAACGGCCAAGACTACGGTCAAGTTGACCGCCAACGCCATGACCGGACTGCCCGTGGGAGCAGCTACCGACATTAGCGATGAAAGCTTCACCGCACACTGGACCTACGTAGGCGACGAAGCCGCTGACGGCACATATACAATTTATGTACTCGATGCCGAAGGCAATGCCGTTGCTTCCTATCCGCGTACGGTCAAGGCTAAAGACGAGCAATACATCTGCGGCGACCTATCACCCGAAACGGCCTACACATATTACGTAAAATCCAAGACGTTGACTTCCGGTAAAATCAACGTCACCACTGCACCCCCGATACCTTCTATCGATTTCATGTACGACGGCGAGTTGTCGCTGGTGGCCGAGCCGGGCATACCTTCCGAGGCCGAGGAGCTACTCGTAGGTGTCGAGAACATCACCTCCGACATTACTATTGAGGTTAAAGCTCCGTTCGAACTGTCCTCCGATAAGGCCGAATGGTCGCAGAAAATCGTCATCAAACCAGAGGAAGACCGCATATACATCCGCGTCAACAGCGCCAAAGCCGGCACCTTCGCCAGCTCCATCATAGCCACCGCCACGACAGCCAAAGGCGAGACTTATACCACCGATGAGGCTGAAGTATCGGCCAAGGTCACCGAAGCCATCGACTTCGTCGAGGACTTCGAGGCAGAAGCAAGCGGCAGCTACAATAAGAATACTGTAAAAGGCACAATGTGCGTCTGGAACCTCCATGATGCAGGCGTATTTGCCGAAAGTAAGAAAGCTTATGAAGGTTCAAATTACATGCGCTTGGGTAAGAGCGCTTCTTCGTCCTTCGAGACGGCCGAAGACATCGCCGGCGGCGTAGGCGAAATCACCTTCTATGCCAAGGCTTGGGATGGCGATGCTGCATGCGAATTCAAGGTGGAATGCTCCGGCGATGGCGCTAACAACTGGAAGACAGTAGCGAACATCACTCTGCCCAAGGGCGAAGCCTACAAGAAGTACACCGTCACCGCCAATGTCAGCGGAGATGTCCGCGTGCGCTTTGTGCAGACCGCAGGCGCCCGTGCACACTTCGACAATATCGCCATATCCCACTATCGTGGCGGTATCGCAGGCGTCGAAAGCGACTATCACGCTTGGACGGCATACAGTCTCAACGGTCAACTCGTTGTCAGCCTTAGCGAGCAGGCCGAAGTGCAAGTATACGGCATCGACGGCATTACATATTTCAATGGTACGCTGAACGCCGGAGACAATGCTCTCGACCTTGCCAAAGGTCTGTACATCGTTGTTGTTGACGACTTCAGCCGCCGCGTACTTGTCAAGTGAACACAGACACATCTCAATACTTCGATCGCACCGAGCTGCTCTTGGGCCAAACGGCCCTCGAGCGGCTCGGTCGCCTTCGTGTCATCGTCTTCGGTATAGGAGGCGTAGGGTCGTGGTGCGCCGAAGCACTGGCACGCAGTGGCGTAGGCCATATAACACTTGTGGACAGCGATATTGTGGCGCCCGGCAACATCAATCGCCAGCTTATAGCCACCTCCGAGACCATAGGACGTCCCAAAGTGGATGTCGCCGCCGAGCGCCTGCGTTCCATAAATCCCGATATCGATGTCCGGCCGGTGCATGGCATATACACCGCCGACACTGCTGCTGATTTCGACCTCGAAGCATATGACTGGGTGGTCGACGCCATCGACTCGGTTGCAGACAAAGCCCTGCTGATATGCAAAGCCACGGCATCTTCGGCCCGTCTCGTCTCGAGCATGGGTGCCGCCTGCAAGACAGACCTCACGCAGATACGCATTGCCGAATTTTGGAAAGTAGAGGGCGACCCGCTGGCCCGTGCTTTGCGACAACGCTTTCGCCGCAGCGGCATCTTTCCCAAGCGCAAATTCAGCTGCGCCTACTCGCCGCAGCAAGTGCCCAACGTCCGCCTCGCCGAGAGCGAAGTCACCGTCAACGGCGCCAAGCGTCCCAACGGTACGGTAGTCTTTGCCACTGCCGCCTTCGGCCTCGCCCTCGCCGGCGTCATCGTCAATGCCGTTGCCTCCGCCACAGTCTGATTGCCGTCCGTCATAATCCGTCACGGCTTCCCTCGATACATACGATTTGGCGGCAAGCACACACTTTCCACACACTTTCCTTTTGTTGCAGCAAAAGAAATATCGGGTTGAAAGGAGTGTATATGGCGAGAATTTCGTAACTTCGCAAGATAAAACGTCCGGATGCCAATGCCGCCGCTACGTGCAGCCCTTTGACCGCCGCGGTTGCGACATTTCCGACCATCTGACAAAACGCAGATAATTGTACAAAACAAACATAGGAACGCATGACTACCGATAACGACACACCCAAGACCGTGGACCAACTCACGCCGGCCGAGTCCTTACAGGCCTCCGAGACCGAAATGCCGGAAGCACCAGCTGCACCTACCGAGGAAATGCCGCAGGCTGAGGTAATGTCGGAGACAGAGGAAATGCCGCAGGCCGAGGCGACAGAGGCCGCCCCCGTATTCCGGTCTCCTGCGTTGCGCTATATGGCCATAGGCGGTGCGATATGCACGCTCTTGGCCTGGGCCTTCCTGGTGTTCAGCGAATGGGCTTCGATGTCCTTTGATGTGGTGGCCATAGTGCTGTCAGCCATAGGCTGCCGTCTGCGGCCCGGCAATATGCGCAACCTCGCCATTACTTCGGTTATTGCTGCCGGGACTTTGGCACTGGTGTTTGTCACCTTGTTTGTCGGACTCCATATACTCGAAACCCTCTGACGTGTTGCATGCCGAGCATGTGCCGTCGGATGATGAAAGATTTATAGTACGTTATATAACAATCAAATACAAACCAATTTGATTATGCGCAAGTTTTTATTTATAGCTGCTCTTGCGGCGCTAATGTGCACCGCCATGGATGCAAAGGGACAGACCGCTGCCGAAGTGGATGCCACCGTGGCCAAAGTTATGTCCGCCAAGGCTCCCTGCAACCAGGGACCCGAAGCCTTCAAGACCTTCATCGGCAAATTCTCCACGGATTCCGCATTTATGGAATCGCGTGTGCGTCTTACCGACGACCAGCGCGAGAAATATGCTTCGCTGCTTGTGCCCGACAATTTCACGGCCAAGCGGCCCTTTGCCAAGGACGATGACGAATACTATCAGGCTTGGGGCGAAATCCAGTACACGCAGGTATACCTTGACTGTGGATGGGTGGACTCGTACGTGACACACACTTTCGAGTTTAAACGCATCGGCGGCAAGTGGTATCTTGACAAGGTAGTGCCCGGCGAATAAACGATGCCGGCTAACCGAGACATCCGGGTCGAAGCCGTCACCGAGGCTGTAGAAGCCAAGGCTTCTGATTCCGAGGCTGCCGTCATCGATGAACATGTGCGCCGTCCGCTGATAGGGCTGACACCGGAGCAGTTGTCCGAGGTGGCCGTGTCCGTGGGGTTGCCGCGTTTTGCCGGAAAGCAGATGGCGCGGTGGCTCTATGTAGGACGTGCCACGTCCGTAGACGAGATGACCGATCTGTCCAAGCAGGGACGCATCCGTTTGGCGCAGGCCGGGTATGTCGTCGGACGCGAAGAACCCTTGGCGTCCACGGCATCGCGCGACGGCACGGTCAAGTACCTCTTTCGCGGTTGTGGCGGACGCGATGTCGAGTCGGTGTACATCCCCGAGAAAGACGGCCGCGCCACCCTGTGCGTGTCCTCGCAGGCCGGATGCAAGATGCATTGCGCTTTTTGTATGACCGGACGTCAGGGCTTCCACGGAAATCTGACTACTGCGCAGATTATTAACCAGATACTATCCATACCGCAGAGCCGCGACCTTACGAATGTGGTATTCATGGGCATGGGCGAACCTACAGACAACCTCGACGCCGTGCTCGACACCATCGAGATTCTTACCGCCCCGTGGGGTTTGGCTTGGAGTCCCAAACGCATTACCGTGTCCACCGTGGGCAATATCCCCGGGTTGCGGCGACTGCTTGACAAGACCTCGGTGCATATAGCCATCAGCGTCCATTCGGCCGATGCCGAGCAGCGTCAAGCGCTGATGCCGGTGCAAAAAGCTTTTCCTATACGCGAAGTCATGGCGCTGTTGCGGGACTACGACTTTGCGCATCAGCGCCGCCTGTCAGTGGAATACATCCTTTGGGACGGCGTCAACGACACGCCGCAAAGCATGCGTGTCCTTGCACGCCTGTTGCGCGGCACCGATGCACGGGTCAATATCATCCCCTATCATCCCATAGGCGGAGACAGCCTGCGTCCGTCGTCGCGACGCGTTCAGGAGAACTTCCGCGACGGACTCAACGACTTGGGTATCACCGCCACGATACGCGCTTCGCGCGGACAGGACATTATGGCTGCCTGCGGTATGCTTGCCGGGGCGGCCAAGAAACAGCAACCACCATACCAAGATGAAGAATAAAATCAGAGTCGCCATCACTCAGGGCGACACCAACGGCATAGGCCTCGAAGTGATTCTCAAGGCCATGGAAGACAATCGGATACTTGAATTATGCACTCCGGTAGTTTTTGCCAATGCAAAGGCCGTGTCCTTCTACCGCAAGGGACTGCAAATGTCGCAAATACAGATTGCACATGCCAATGACACCAAGCAATTGCGCGACGGAGTCGTCAACGTGGTCAATGTAGGTGCGGATAACCTCGCCATCGAACCGGGAGAGAGTACAGCAGCAGCCGGTCGTGCTGCTTTCGAAGCACTCGAGGCCGCCACCGCCGCCCTTGCCGCCGGAGATGTGGACGTATTGGTCACTGCTCCCATCAACAAGCACAACATCCAAGGTGAGGACTTTCATTTCGCCGGACATACGGAGTACTTGGAGCACAAATTTGCCCCGTCCGAGCCCGATGCGGACATTGCGATTGAGGCTCAGGCAGAAATAGTGGCCGCAGACAACGGCACGGAAATTGTAGCCGAAGCCGTGACTGCCGAGACAACGCTTGCCGGGACTGAGGAAACGTCTGTGACGCAGGCCGCACCCGAGGCCGCCGATGGCAAATCGAAACGTCGCGGTCGTAGCCGCGAACGCCTGCCCGAGCGCCTGCCCGTGCCCGTCAAAGCACTGATGATACTTTTCAACGACCGCATGCGCGTGGCTTTGGCCACGACACATCTGCCTCTTGCCGATGTGGCTGCTGCCATCACTACCGACAGCGTACTTGAAAAAATAGTACTGCTGGATGCCTCGTTGCGCCGCGATTTCGCGATATACAATCCCCGTATAGCGGTACTCGCCCTCAATCCTCATGCCGGCGACGACGGGCTGCTGGGCGCTGAGGAGCGCGACATCATAACCCCGGCCATAGCTAAGGCACGCGAAGGCCGCATTATGGCCTTCGGGCCGTATGCAGCTGACGGTTTCTTCGGCACGGCTGCATACACACACTTTGACGCAGTACTGGCCATGTACCACGACCAGGGTTTGGCACCGTTCAAGGCTATGTCCATGGACGATGGTGTCAATTTCACCGCCGGACTGCCTTATGTACGCACCTCGCCTGACCATGGTACCGCCTACGACATTGCCGGCAAGGGCGAGGCCGACCCGCAGAGTATGATGCATGCAATATATGCAGCCTTAGACATCTTCCGCGCCCGTGCCAATGATGCCGAGGCCCTCCGCAATCCTCTACGTCGCCAGTATTATGACAAAGGGTCGGACAATGTGGTGCTTGACCTGACCAAAGACGAATAACCATCCGCATCGGCGGTGGTACGAGCCGTGCCGATGATGGCGCAAATACGCGCAACAGTCGGCAGACAGCGCATTCCATATCAAAAGCAGAATCTTACGCATCAATGAATTACGCAATTATAGCTGCCGGAGAAGGCAGCCGACTGGTACAAGAAGGCGTCCCAATGCCCAAGCCGTTGGTAGATATTGACGGCCGTCCTATGATACGCCGTCTCATAGATATTTTCATGGCCAACGCCGCCCAACGCATCAGCGTCATCGTCAACGAGCATATGACCGATGTGCGTCGGTATGTCGAAGCCTTGCAGCCGCAGTTGGATGTGCCTCTGAAGCTGGTGGTTAAAACCACGCCAAGCTCGATGCACAGCTTCTACGAAGTATCGCGCACTTTCGGCGAAGACAATGCCGATGGTGGCGACGGACGGTTTATACTTACCACGGTAGACACCATTTTCCGCGAGGAAGACTTTGCCCGTTATGTGCAGGCCTTTGCTGAGGCGCCTGACGATATAGACGGATGTATGGCTGTCACCACATACATAGATGACGAAAAGCCTTTATATGTGGACACCGCAGCCGACGGCATCATCACCGCCTTCCGCGATGCGCCGTGGGATGGCGTGCGGTATGTCTCGGGCGGCATATACGGATTGCGCCCCGTTGCTGTGGACATCCTGCGCCGCTGCATCGATGAGGGCGTCAGCCGTATGCGCAACTACCAACGCGCTCTTGTGGCTGCCGGACAGCGCCTTCGTGCCTTCGATATGGGCAAAATCCTGGATGTGGATCATGCCGGAGACATTGAGAAAGCACGCGAATTTTTGCGATAAGTCGATGATTGCGACAAGCCAAGGAATGCCCCCGGACTTGGCAAAAAGCTAAAATCCGGATATTTGCAACATACGACCACGGGCGGATGTACAAGCGCCGTCCTTTTGTACCCCGGAAAATAACAAGACAATTATACCATGGCCAAAAAAATAGCCGAGACGCCGCTGATGAAACAGTACATCGAGATGAAACGCAAGCATCCCGATGCGATAATGCTTTTCCGTGTAGGCGACTTCTACGAGACATTCAGCGATGACGCCCTGGCCGCTTCCGAGATTTTGGGCATCACTCTGACCCGTCGAGCCAACGGGGCGGCGGCATACGTCGAATTGGCGGGTTTCCCGCACCATGCCTTGGATACCTATCTGCCCAAATTGGTGAGGGCGGGCAAGCGCGTGGCCATTTGCGAACAGCTCGAAGATCCCAAGACGGCCAAGACGCTGGTCAAGCGCGGCATCACCGAGCTGGTGACGCCCGGCGTGTCGCTGAGTGATAATGTATTGGACGGCAAACTCAACAACTTCCTGGCGTCCATACACCACGGGCGCGACAAGACCCTGGGTATAGCATTTTTGGATATCAGCACCGGAGAGTTCCTTGCCGCCGAGGGCAATGCCGACTATGCCGACAAACTTATGGCGCAGTTCGCGCCCAAGGAAGTCTTGGTAGAACGCGGTCTCAAGCGCCGACTCGACGATGAATTGTCGGGACACTATCTGACTTTCGAACTTGACGACTGGGTATTTACGCGTGATGCGGCCATGGAACGACTGCTCAAGCAATTTGAGACTTCGTCGCTCAAGGGCTTTGGTCTTGAGCGTATGAACGCCGGAATCATCGCCGCCGGCGCCATATTGCACTATCTCGATGTTACCAATCATACGCACATAGGGCACATCAACACCATAGCACGCATAGAAGAAGATCGCTATGTGCGTCTCGACCGTTTCACGGTGCGCAATCTCGAATTGGTATCGCCGCTGAGCGAAGAAGGCATGAGCTTGCTGGACGTGCTTGATCGTACGCGCACACCCATGGGAGCGCGTCTGCTGCACCAGTGGATACTGATGCCGTTGCGCGACCCTCGCGAAATCAACAACCGCCTGGATGTCGTGGAATACTTCTTCCGCGACCGCGAGGCCGCCGAAGCTGTCGGCAATTTCCTGGACCGCATAGGCGACCTGGGACGACTGGTAGCCAAAATAGCCACACTGCGCATCACGCCGCGCGAGGTGGTACAGGTGCGTGCCGCACTCGAGGCCCTCGAGCCCGTCAAGGCCTTGTGCCTCGGCGCCGACCAGCCGCAGTTGCGTGCCATAGGCGAGCAAATCAATCCTTGCACCGATATAGCTTCGCGTATCAAACGCGAAATTTGGGACAACTGCCCCAACAAGCCGGGGAGCGGAGACGTCATACGCGAAGGTGTCAACGCAACCTTGGACGAATTGCGACATATAGCCACCGGCGGTAAGCAGTACTTGGCGCAGATACGCGACCGTGAAGTCGAAGCTACCGGCATATCATCGCTCAAAATAGGTTTTAACAACGTCTTCGGATACTACTTCGAAGTCACCAATACGCACCGTGACAAGGTGCCTCAGGAATGGATACGCAAGCAGACACTTGTCAATGCCGAGCGATATATCAGCCCCGAACTCAAGGAATACGAGGAGAAAATACTTGGTGCGCAAGACCGCATAGCCTCCTTGGAGACATCATTGTACAACGACTTGGTGGCCGCGCTGTCATCGTATATTCCGGCTATGCAGGCCGATGCGATGCTGGTGGCGCGGTTGGACTGCCTGCTGTCGTTCAATGCGGCGGCCACGGCTTATCGCTACGCACGCCCGGTGGTGGACGACAGCCTTGAACTTGACCTTGTTCAGGCTCGACATCCCGTCATCGAAAGGCGCTTGCCCGTAGGTGTGCCATATATCGCCAATAGCGTGCGTATGAACAACGACGATGCGCAAATTTTGATGATTACCGGGCCCAATATGTCCGGTAAGTCGGCATTGCTGCGACAGACGGCGCTCAATGTCCTGATGGCGCAGATAGGCTGCTTTGTGGCGGCCGACAGCGCCCGTATAGGTGTGGTTGACAAGATTTTTACGCGTGTAGGTGCAAGTGACAACATCTCGCTGGGCGAGTCCACCTTCATGGTTGAGATGAACGAAGCCGCATCCATCATCAACAACTTGAGCCAACGTTCGCTGATACTCTTTGACGAATTGGGACGTGGAACGTCCACTTATGACGGCATCTCGATAGCCCGAGCCATAGTCGAGTACATACACGACACCCCCGACAACATGAGGCCCAAGACGCTCTTTGCCACGCACTACCACGAGCTCAACGAGTTGGAACAATCTTATCCGCGCATACACAATTTCCACGTGTCAGTCAAGGAGATTGACGGGAAAGTGGTATTTCTGCGACGGCTGGAGCGCGGCGGCAGCGAGCATTCTTTCGGTATACATGTGGCAAAATTGGCCGGGATGCCGTCGGTGATAGTCAATCGCGCCAATGCTATATTGCACCGTCTCGAGACCAACCGTGATGCTGCCGGTGCTGTGGATATGACGGGAGCCGAGTCCCCCAAGCCATTGAAGGAAGGCGGTATGCAGCTGAGCTTCTTCCAATTGGACGACCCGGTGCTCAGCCAAATACGAGACGAAATCATAGGCCTTGATATCAATAACTTGTCGCCTTTGGAGGCGCTCAATAAGCTCAATGACATTCGCTCCATCATCACCGGCAAGTCCTGAGCCGCGTTGTCTGCCCGAAGCTTTTGTGCAGATGTTGCTCTCTCGACCGCAAGGGCGTGCCCTTGTAGAGGCGTTGTCGATGAGCGAGCCGGAGGTGTCTGTGCGCATCGCCGCACATCGCGGCCTCGGAATGCCGCAACTTGTCGATACCGCACCGTGGAATGCGCGTTTGGCATATCTGTCGGGACGTCCGCGCTTTACCTTTGACCCGTCGCTGCATCAGGGCCTTTATTATGTACAAGACGCCTCGAGCGCGGCACTGCCAACGGTGCTGCGCCATGCCTTGATACAGGCGGATATAAATCCGGACGGCAAATTGCGTGTACTCGATGCGTGTGCCGCTCCCGGAGGCAAGACTACGGCCGTGGCGGATGCACTTGGCAGCGAAAGTACGGTAGTGGTAGCCAACGAATACGATCGTACGCGTGCGGGCGTGCTGGTGGAAAATTTGCAGCGCTGGGGCGATCCACGCATCATTGCGACATGCGCGGATGCTGCGTCCTTTGGGGCGCTTCACGATGCCTTCGATGTTATTTGCGCCGATGTGCCGTGCTCCGGCGAAGGAATGATGCGTAAAGATAGGGCCGCTGTGGCCCAATGGTCTCCGGCATTGGTACGCGACTGCGCTGCGCTGCAGCGCCGCATATTACTCGGTCTGTGGGATGCCTTACGCCCCGGCGGGGTGCTGATATACAGTACGTGCACCTTTAATACCGCCGAGGATGAGGATAATGTTCGCTATGTCATTGACGAATTGGGCGCTACGCCGCTATCCACCGGATTGGAAAATATGCCGGGAGTGTCTCCGGGGTGTTTTGACGAAGGGCTGATGCCGTTTCCCTGTATACATTTTTATCCGGGTATTGCACGTGGCGAAGGCCTTTTTGTGGCCGCTTTGCGCAAGGACGGCGACAGCGTACCGACGGTACAAGATGATGATATGCGTCGTCCCAAGTCTTTCAAACGCAAAAGCGCAGCCAAGACACAGCCCGTTCCGGAAGCCGTACGCCGTATGGTGCGCGGCGATATGTCGTGGAGTACCGATGCCGCAGGGATAATTACGGCTGCTCCGCCGGCGGTGGCAGCTATGGCTGCACGTCTCGCCGATGCCGGGTTGCGTGTCATCCTTGAGGGCGTGGAAGTAGGCACAATTAAGGGTCGCGATGTTATTCCTGCGCACGCTTTGGCTATGAGTCAAGTCATTGATTGTGATGACTTTGTTAAAGCACCGATAGACTGGCGCGAAGCCGTGTCGTACTTGCAGCGCAACGCCCCGATATTGCCGGAAAATACGCCGCGCGGCATAGTTCTACTTACATATCAAGGTCGTCCTCTGGGCTTTGCAAAAAATCTCGGCAACCGCGCCAATACCCTCCTGCCGGCCAATCGCCGCATTATTTCGCCCCACGTTCCCGATGCTCCCGAGAACGTCCTTGCCGCTGTCGGGGTGATGCCTGCCGGTGATGAGTGACAGCAATAGAAATATATGCACCGACTAATTGCTTGCGCTCCTTTTGTTAAATATTTTTAACAGTAAGCGGTTGCTGTGATTAAAAAGTGTTGGTACATTTG
>ERZ1031954.54-NODE-54-length-44413-cov-11.097187_pt1 | contig 44413 bp, 33 predicted proteins | sample MGYA00516701_ERZ1031954 | MGnify/ENA primary metagenome ERZ1031954 (study PRJEB33719, sample SAMN04261284) | wastewater metagenome | biome: rural village; feature: human; material: feces | host: Homo sapiens | place: El Salvador | collected 2013-01-07 ...
CCGAGATCTACACTCTTTCCCTACACTCTGCTCTTCCGATCTTCGGGAGTATTTTCACTAAATCCAATAGGGGATGCAGAAATGCCTATATACACAACTACGCCACAAAACTTTGATAAAAGTATAATTAAGAGGACACCTCATAGTGTATCTGTTTATACAGGCGTAGATAGTTGTAATATCTGTATTATGAGTAGTAAGGATGATGGCGTTTCATGCTATAAAGTCTACAAAAATGTTAGTGAAGTGTCTGATTTTGCAGTTAATACAGATCTTACAATTTGTATAACAAAGCAAAACTTTATTCCAAAAATTTATAATGTTTTAAGCATAAGGGATGTAAAAGATAAAATAATATATGGTGCTTTTGATAATAATAATCAACTTTTAATAAGCACTCAATTAGCAGATAATATTCAGACCGCCAATGTAATAATATCGAATACAAATGGCGATAAGGAGAAAACATATACGATATCAAAGGAGAATTCGTCAATAACAGACGATGCCTCAGAATTTAAAAACGGAGTTCATATTGTATCTATGTTTGTTAACGGAAAACTTACTGATTCTATACAATTAAGAAAATAAATAATAATAAAAACATATAGGTATGAGAAAAGTTTTAACAATAATGTTTTTGCTTTTGGTTTCATTTGCAGAAGCACAAGAGTACCGTCCGATGCTGACCGACGGAAAGGAATGGCATTGTTTTCGTAGAGTGGCATTGTCGGATGTAGATTGGGATCCGAACGGAGAATGGACATACACCATAAAGGTGGTGGGCGACAGTGTTATAAACGGTGTCGCATACAAGAAGATGTGCAAGGAGTATACCCAGGATGTTCCGTCGGGAAAAAACAAATGCACGTACTTCGCCGCAATAGAAAAAGACCGCAAGGTGTATAGCTACAGCGAAGATGGGGATGTTCTGTATTTTGATTTCAATCTGCATGAAGGCGATTGTGTTTCCAGTTATCCTGAATATGTAGTTACAAATGAAGAAACGTTTGAGGCGAAAAACCGCACATACAGACGCCTTGTGCTAAGTGGCTTCGTTTGGGTTGAAGGCATAGGCAGCAGAAACGCATTTGAGATTATACCGGAAATGGGAATCGAATTGGCGCCGCCCTATATCCTGGAAGACTATATGGTAGAGTGTTACGACAACGGCGAATTGATATTCACCAAAGACGACTTCTATAACACAACGACCGGCATCGAAAACGTAACTGCTGAGGACCAGAAGAACGCTGATGTGTATAGCATTTCGGGTGTGAAGATTGCGAAACCTGAAAAGGGCATATACATACAGAACAAGCGCAAATACATAGCGCATTAAAGCGTAACGTGAGAGTATTGTATATAAACGTAAAAGCGTCACCTACTATGGCAAAAGCCAAGTGGTGACGCTTTTACTTTTTTACTCTTTTACCTTTAAAAGCACTTTCACCGCTTCGCCCACGGTAGGCACACCGTTCACCACCATATAGCGCTTGCCCCTCACTTCCTTGAGGTCGCAGCGGCGTGCGTTGGCAGCGATGTAGTTGAGAACCTTGCCAAATGTAGCACTCTTGTAGTAGGCAGAGTAGGGGTTGCTCACGAACTGCATCTGCATGTGGCCCTGCTTCAGAATAATCTTCTCGCAGCCGAGACTCTTGCCGTAGCGGCGCAGCGGCACCACCTGCAGCAGCTCTTCACCCTCATGAGGCATAGCGCCGAAGCGGTCGATGAGTCGCTGGCGGTAGGCGTCGAGTGCAGCATCGTCGCTGATGTTGTCGAGTTCGCGGTAGAGCAGCATACGCTCCGCACTGCCCGGCACGTAAGTGTCGGGGAAGTACATCTCGAGGTCGCTCTCCACGGCGCAGTCTTCCACGAAGGCGTCGCCCGTGAGATGGTTGCCAGCAGCCATCTCCTCGGCATACATATCAGCGAACTCGTCGTTCTTCAGTTCGGTGACAGCCTGGTTGAGAATCTTCTGATAAGTCTCGTAGCCAAGATCCTCCATGAATCCGCTCTGCTCGGCGCCAAGCAGGTTGCCCGCACCGCGGATGTCGAGGTCTTGCATGGCGAGATTGAAGCCGCTGCCCAGTTCGGAGAAGTTCTCCAAAGCCTCAAGGCGGCGTCGTGCCTCGGGCGTGAGCACCGACTTAGGCGGCGCAAGCAGGTAGCAGAACGCCTTGCGGTTGGAACGTCCCACGCGACCGCGCATCTGGTGGAGGTCGGAGAGTCCGAAGCGGTGGGCGTCGTTGATGATGATGGTGTTGGCGTTGCTTATGTCGATGCCGTTCTCGACGATGGTCGTAGAGAGCAGCACGTCGTAGTCGTAGTTCATGAAGCCGATGAGAATCTTCTCAAGCTCCTCGGGCGACATCTGTCCGTGTCCGATAGCCACACGCGCGTCGGGCACGTATTTCTTTATGAGCGCAGCAATCTCGGGCAGGTTGCTGATGCGGTCGTTCACGAAGAACACCTGTCCGTTGCGCGACATCTCGAAGTTGATGGCGTCGGCTATTATCTCATGTCCGTACACGCCCAGTTCGGTCTGCACGGGGTAGCGGTTGGGCGGCGGCGTGCGCATGATGCTCATGTCGCGAGCGCCCATCAGCGAGAACTGTAGCGTGCGCGGTATAGGCGTAGCCGACATCGTGAGCGTGTCGACATTGGTCTTCAGCTTGCGCAGCTTCTCCTTTGTAGACACGCCGAACTTCTGCTCCTCGTCGATGATGAGCAGTCCGAGGTCGTGCCATTCCACAGTCTTTCCTATCAGCTTGTGCGTGCCAACGAGTATGTCTATCTTGCCCGCCTTAAGGTCGGCAAGCACCTCGCGTGTCTGCTTTGCCGTGCGGGCACGCGAGAGATAGTCGACACGCACCGGCATATTCTTCAGACGGTCTGAGAAAGTCTTGTAGTGCTGGAAGGCGAGCACCGTTGTAGGCACGAGCACCGCCACCTGCTTCGAGTCGCACGCCGCCTTGAACGCCGCACGTATCGCCACTTCGGTCTTGCCGAAACCCACGTCGCCACACACAAGGCGGTCCATCGGTCGGGCAGACTCCATGTCGGCTTTCACGTCGTGCGTGGCGCGCTGCTGGTCGGGCGTGTCCTCGTAGAGGAACGACGCCTCAAGCTCGTTCTGCAGGTACGAGTCGGCTGAATAGGCGAAGCCTTTCTCGTGGCGCCGCTTGGCGTATAGCTTGATGAGGTCGCGCGCAATGTCCTTGATGCGTTTCTTCGTGCGCTCCTTCAGCTTCTCCCATGCGCCGGTGCCGAGCGTGCTGAGTCGGGGCGGTTCGCCCGTGTCGCTGCGGCGATACTTCGATATCTTGTAGAGCGAGTGGATAGACACATCGACGATGTCGCCGCGCTGATAGTAGAGGCGTATCATCTCCTGGTAGGAGTCGCCCACAGGCACGCGCACCAAGCCGCCGAACTTGCCGATGCCGAAGTCGACGTGCACGATGAAGTCGCCTGGTTCCATCTCCTGCAACTCCTTCATCGTGAGCGCCATCTTGCCCGTGCGGGCTGCGTCCGACTTAAGGTTGTACTTGTGGAAGCGGTCGAATATCTGATGGTCGGTGAAGAAGCACAGACGCAGATCGTTGTCGGCGAAACCTTCGTGCAGAGTGCGGTTGACGGGGGTGAAGGGGAGATTCGAGTTTTGAGTTTTGAATTTTGAGTTTTGAATTGTCGGCTCCGCCGATGAGGAGTTGCTCAGTTGAGAGTTATTCAGTTGAGAGTTGCTCAGTTGAGAGTTATTCAGTTGAGAGTTGAGAGTTGGGAGTTGAGAGTTATGATTTGCAGATAGAGAGTGCTCCTTGTTTCTGCGCATCTGCTGCAACTCCTCGCTATCGAAAATATCGCGCAGGCGCTGCGTCTGCTTCTCCGAGTCGGCGAGGATGTAGAGCCGGTAGCCCTGCAAGAGATAGTCGTCGAGCGTCTGAGTGAGCAGACTGAAGTTCTTGTGGAAAAGCGGCTGCGGCGAGATGTGAAACTCGATAGACTCCTGCGGCGTGCCCGAAGGCTGTGCGCCGAACTCGACGAGGCGGAAGCGGCATATCTCCTCGCGGAATTTAGACGGCGATACGAGGTTGTTCTCCTTGCGCATGTCGCGCATTATCTGCTGCTGCTCTACCTCCGTAGCTCCCTCCAAGCGCTCGGTCATGGCCTGCTGCGAGAAGCCGTCGTTGTATATCTTCTCGATGGTAGAACAAAGGTAGAGACGGTCTTTCATCACGAGCAGAGCGTCTTCGGGCAGAAGCGACGTGAACGGCTGCTTCTCCTCGGTGAGCTGCGCCAGTTCGGGCACGATGCGCACCTGCTGTTTCGAGTCCTTCGAGAGCTGGTCTGCCACCTCGAACGTGCGTATGGTGTCTACCTCGTCGCCGAAGAAGTCGATGCGGAACGGCAGCTCCGACGAGTAGGAGTAGACGTCGATGATGCTTCCGCGCATGGCGAACTGCCCCGGCTCGTACACATAGTCGACCTCCTTGAAGCCGAACTCGCGCATCTTGCGTCCAAGGTCGGCAAAATCGATGATGTCGCCCACGGCAATGTTGATGGTGCGCTCGTCGAGGCGGCGCTTCGACACCACAAGTTCGCTGAGCGCCTCGGGACAGGTGACGACATACAAGGCGTCGCTGGCTGTCTGTGCAGAGAGTCGGCTCAGCGTCTCAGTGCGCAATATCTCGTTGGCGGCGTCGCGCTGTCCGTACTTCACCGCACGACGGTACGACGACGGGAAGAACAGCACGTTCTCGGTGCCGAGTATCTGCGTGAGGTCGTGGTAGAAGTAGCCTGCCTCCTCGTTGTCTTGCAGAACGAAAACGGCGGTGAGAGTTTTGAGTTTTGAGTTTTGAGTTTTGAATTGTTGCGACGGAGCGTCGCAATTTTGAGTTTTGAGTTTTGAGTTTTTCTTCCCGTTAACTCGTTCGGCTACGGCTGAGAAAAACACAGGAGCCGATGAGGCAAGTAGTCCACTAAGGAATACATGTCTCACCGACTCGTCGCTGATTGCTTTCAAAAAAGCCCCGCACTGAGGCAGGGCTGTATATACATTACTGATTTCTCTTATTTCCATAGGAATAGGGTGGGTGGTTTAGTGTTTCGCCTCAGGATACTTTCTGAACCAGCCGTCCCATCTGAGTCGCATCACGCCGAAGAACGCTTCGCCGAAGATGCCGCCGCTCATCTTGCTCACGCCCTCGCGACGGTTGACGAAGATTACCGGCACCTCCTTTATCTTGTAGCCCATCTTGTAGGCCGTGAACTTCATCTCTATCTGGAAGGCGTAGCCCTTGAAACGAATCTTGTCGAGGTCGATAGACGAGAGCACGCAGCGGCGGTAGCACTTGAAGCCGGCCGTGGTGTCGTGCACCTTAAAGCCCGTAACCATACGCACGTACTTCGAAGCGAAGTAGCTCATAAGCACGCGACCGATAGGCCAGTTGACAACGTTCACGCCGCTCACGTAGCGCGAACCGATAGCCACGTCGTAGCCCTCGTCGTGGCAGGCGCTATAGAGGCGCGGCAGGTCGTTGGGGTCGTGAGAGAAGTCGGCGTCCATCTCGAAGATGTAGTCGTAGCCGTGCTCAAGCGCCCACTTGAAGCCTGTGATGTAGGCTGTGCCGAGGCCCAGCTTGCCGCTGCGCTCGAGGATGAAGAGGCGGTCGGCGAACTCGTCGCTGATGAGGCGCTTCACGATGGCTGCGGTGCCGTCGGGACTGCCGTCGTCAATTACAAGAATGTGGAAACACTTCTCAAGTGCGAACACCGCGCGTATTATCTTCTCGATGTTCTCCTTCTCGTTATATGTCGGTATGATTACGATACTGTCGCTTTTGTTCATAGTCTTGTTGTTGAAATGGTTTTACATTGTCAACTCGTAACTCGTCTACTTGTAACTCGTTTACTTGTCAACTGGTCAACTAAAATGCAAATGTACGAAATGTATTCGACACAAGTGCGCTTGTTGCGTTAAAAAACGTGTTTTTATGCGTGTTACTGGTCGGGATTCTCTACAAAACCCTGATATTTCTCCTCAAGTCCGCTCATCACCACCTTGTAGCTCTCTTCTTCAAGATACTTGATGTTGTCTGCACCCTTGCCAATAGGCTGTATCGGCTTGTGGATAGTGAGGCGCAGCGGATGCCATACCACCCACTTCATGTCGCGTGTACGAGGCATGATGTCGAACGATCCGTTGATGGTGAGCGGCACTACGGGCAGCTCGATGTCGTCGGCGAGCATGAATGCGCCACGTTTGAATACGCCCATGTGTCCGGTGAACGTGCGCGCTCCCTCGGGGAATACAACGAGCGACATGCCGCCCTGCAGCGTCTGTCGTGCGCTGTCGTATGTGGCGCGTATCTTGCTTGCGCCGCGCTTGTCTACGAAGATGTGGTGAGCAGCCTCGCACGCCTTGCCTACGAACGGCATCTGGCGTAGCTGGCGCTTCATCATCCACTTGAAGTTGCGGCACAGGAAGCCGTAGATGAGGAAGATGTCGAACGCTCCCTGGTGGTTGGCTACGAACACGTACGACTGTCCTTTCACAAGATTCTCGCGTCCTTCAACCTTCACCGGCAACATGAGTATGCGTATGATGAACTGCGCCCACCACTTGCCAGGATAGTAGCCCCAGAAGTGGCCGTTGCCCAATGAGCAACCTATTATCACTATCAGACTTGTTATGACGGTATAGATAGCTATCAAGGGGAGAGCTATCAGGAGTTGGTATGTACGGTATAGATATTTCATTGCTTGTTTTTTATTTTTATTTTATTAAGCCTTGCTAAGCCCTCCCCGATGGGGAGGGTTGGGAGGGGCTTTATTTAACTTTTAACGTGATTTCCACAACCTCAGGCTTCATGTGGAAGCGGAACGGTATGAAGGCGCCAACGCCTGTAGACACATACAGATAGCGGTTGCCCTCTTTGTAGAGTCCGGCATCTTCTGTGTTCACGATGCTTGTCGGTCGCCAGCCGAACAACGAGAGCTGTCCGCCGTGCGTGTGTCCGCTCAGCGTAAGTTGCGCGTTGCACTGCGGCAGAATGTGGCGGCGCCAAGCCGACGGGTCGTGCTGCATCATTATCACGAACGACTTCGGCGATATGCCGTGCAGCGCCTTGCGGTAATTAGCCTTCGCCGGGAACGGCGGGCGTCCGTCGTTCTCGGTTCCTGCTATCACTATAGAGTCGGCTCCGCGGCGCAGTATGCGGCGTTCGTTGAGCAGCAAGTCCCAGTTCATCGAACCTTCCAGCGAGCGCGTCAGGCGTTCCATTTCACTTCTCTGCTCTGCGGTGGCAGTCTTCACGTAGTCGGCGTAGTCGTGGTTGCCGAGAACCGAGAAGATGCCGTCGACAGGATGCAGATGTATCAGCGTGGCCGTGAAGCTCACAGCCTCTTGCGGACGCATGTTGAGCAAGTCGCCCGTGAAGAGCAGCGCGTCGGGATGCAGTTCGTTCACCTGCGCCACTATGCGCCGTGCGAACTCCTGCTTCATCGAACCGAGGTGCATGTCCGAGATCTGCACTATGCGGTAGCCGTCGAAGGCTTGCGGCAGGTTGTCGAACTCGAGTGTGACGCGCTTCACGTGCAGCTGGTCGGGTCCTACCATCGTTCCCATGAACAACACGTATAACCATCCGAGCACAAGCACCAGTCCTGTGTGGTTGCCCCAGTTCTTGCGCTGCTTCAGCAGTCGCTTCACAGCCATGCCTGCAAGCGAAGCCAGAGTGAAAATCACCTTCGGCATGATGAGCAGACCTATCATGAACAGATACACGTTGAAGAGCGTGAGGTTATTCGGCGCGAAGTTGCGCATCATAGAGTAGGCAGCTGTGCATGCAAGCATAGCGGCTCCCGGCACCCACCACAACAGGCGCATCCACAGCGTTATGTCTCTGCGTTGGCGCAGGTAGCGCATGTAGATGTACAGGTCGGGCAGCAGCGTGAGCAGCAGTATGAGTATTGATATTCTTGCTATCATTGTCTTAAACTTTACTTTCGATTGCTTCGTTACTATTGAACCCGCAAACGTTTCTATTGAATTTATAACAGTTCGGACCGAACCGTTGTCCTACATTCTACTTCAAGAATCGGCGAATCAGTTCAACCGGCAGTCCGCGTCGTCGGGCATAATCGCGCAGTTGGTCTTCTCCGATGCGTCCAAGCTCGAAGTAGTGCGCCTTCGGGTGTGCGAACATCAGTCCCGAAACCGACGCATGAGGCTTCATGGCGCCACTCTCCGTGAGACGGATGCCAATCTGCTTGAGGTCGATAAGCCGGTCGATGATGAAGTTGACGCTTGTGTCGGGCATCGACGGATAGCCCACAGCCGGACGAATGCCTTGGAAGTCCTCGCGCAGGAGTTCGGCTACCGACAGATTCTCGTCGGGAGCATATCCCCAAATCGACCGTCTCACCTCCATGTGAAACATCTCAGCCGTGGCTTCAGCGAGTCGGTCGGCGAGTGTCTGCGCCAGCATACGCTGGTAGTCGTCGGCAAGAAAGTCGTGCTCCAACGCCAAGTCGACCGTTGTGGCGAACACCCCGATGTGGTCTTTCACGCCCGAAGACAGCGGACGTATGAAGTCGGCGAGCGAAAGATTCGGTTCGCCCTCCCGAGTAGGATGCTGTTGGCGCAGCATAGGCATGCGCACATCGCCGATAAGGATATCGTCGCCGTCGCTGTTGGCGTCGAACAACCCGAAAGCAGCGTGCGTTCTATATCGCTTCTCCAAGCGGTCGAGCATCTGTTCTGCCTCCGCCCGCATCTTGTCCTTCGCCTCCTGCGGTTTGCCCGACAGTCCCCAGGCGAAGAAGAAGTATATCCAGTTGATGTACGGGCGTAGCGTAGAGATGTTGTAGTCGGTGTATTTCAACATCGTTAGTTACCTGAATTGTTTTTCTATTTGTATAAACCCTGCTTGAGTCTACTCTCTGAAGCGCACAGCCTCACCGCGACTCGCCGAGTCGAATGCCCAGTTATTATATATAATGTGTCCGTTGCACATTGTTGTGCGCACCTGCCACTGGTAGGTGTGACCCTCCATCGGGCTCCATCCGCACTTGCTTTGTATAGTCTCCTTAGTAACGGTCCACGGAGCGTCGGGTCTTACAATCACGAGGTCTGCCTTGTAGCCCTTACGCACAAAGCCTCGCTTCGATACCTCGAAGAGCTTTGCGGGGTTGTGCGCCATTAGCTCCACGAGACGCTCCATGCTGAGCACGCCATTGTCTACGAGTTCGAGCATCGTAACGAGCGAGAACTGCACCATAGGCATACCCGAAGCGGCGCGTGCGCAGCCGCCCTCCTTGTCCTTAAGCAGATGCGGCGCGTGGTCGGTGCCGATGGTCGTTATGCGTCCGTCGGTGAGAGCGTGGCGTAGAGCGTCGCGGTCGGTCGCAGTCTTGATAGCAGGATTGCACTTGATGCGAGTTCCGAGACGCGCATAGTCGTCCTGTGTGAACACGAGGTGGGCTATCACAGCTTCCGCCGTGATGCGTGGCGAAGCGCCGAACAGCTGCAGCTCGCGCTCCGTGGTCATGTGAGCCACATGCAGACGGGCGCCTGTTTCTTCTGCCAGGGCTACGGCGCGCTTTGTCGACTCGTAGCAGGCTTCCTCCGAGCGAATCTCCGGATGATGCTCTACGGCAGGGTCATCGCCGTACAGCTCCTGCGCACGCTTCATGTTGCGGTTGATGATGTCGGTGTCCTCGCAGTGAGCCATGATAGGCAGTTTTGCCTTCTCGAACAGCTCGTGCAGCACATCCTGACGGTCTACGAGCATATTGCCCGTAGACGAACCCATGAACAGCTTTATGCCGGGCACGAGATGCGGGTCGATGGCAGTCACGCAGTCGATGTTGTCGTTGGTGGCTCCGATGAAGAAGCCGTAGTTGACGTGCGACTTGTTTCGGGCGTCGTTCATCTTTGCGTTGAGCGCTTCGAGTGTCGTGGTCTGCGGCTTTGTGTTCGGCATGTCGAAGTAGGTTGTCACTCCGCCGTAAGCCGCAGCGCGGCTCTCTGTCTCCATGTCCGCCTTCTCTGTAAGGCCGGGGGCGCGGAAGTGGACGTGGCAGTCGATAACTCCAGGCATAACAAAACACCCCGTGGCATCCACGATATTGTCGTAGTCGCCACGAGGTGTTTCTGTACCTTCTATAATGTCTGTAATGGTGTCGCCGTCGACAACGATGGATGCTACGCGAGTAGCTCCCTCGTTGACCAGCTTACCACCAAATACTAATGTCTTCATATTTCTTGGATGATAGTTATTTATCGTGTTTAGCGCTGTTACTCGGTAGCAGCAGGTTGCGCCAGTTGGTTAGGCGTCGGTCCGTCGGGCATCGGCTGTGCGGGCGCTGCGCCGGCAGGCGCTGTGTTCATGTCCTTCATGCCGTTCATGATAGCCTGGTTCTCCAGCGCCTTCTGATAGAAGTCCTTCACGTACGGGTCGTTCTTGAACTTGTCTGTAGCCTTGCTCATGATGTCCTCTATCCACGGTGTGAGTTCGGGGTAGCGGTAGCCGATAGTCATCATGAAGAACACGCCCGGTCCGAGCACGTTGTCGAAGTTCTCGGTGACGAATGTCGTTACGAGCTTGTCCTCTTCGGCGGTGAGTCGCATTGCCTCGTCGTTGAGTTTGCGTGTCACGGCGTCCATGTCGCTTCCGTCCATTATGGCGCGGTCGTGCGTGTGCAGCAGTTCTGCCTCCTGGTTCTTCAGTTGGTTGTACTTGTTGAAGAACTTGAACAGTTCGTCGTTGAGCGGAGTGCCGCTAACGATCTGCTGAGTGTTGTCGAGCTTGATGGTGATGTCGCCACTTTCTATCACGAGCGGCAGTATGCTCTCGTCGTCCATGAAGATATTGGCGAGTCGCACGGTGTCGAACGTTCCGCAGAACTGGAACTGGCCGTGTACCACGTCGCACGAGTCGATCTTCTTGAAGTCGTTGTTGCTAAGCACCTTCAGGTAGAGCATGCGTCCGTCGAGCGTAGACACGTTCGACGATCCCTGAATGTTGTACGAGCTGGAGCACGATGCCAGTGTTATTATACCGAGTAAAGCGTAGAGTAGCTTCTTCATCATCTTTGGTTTTAAAAAAAAATGTTGGTTTCTTGTTGTCTTCTTTTATTCTTTGTCTGTAGCGGAAGCCTCTTCCTGCTTCTCTTCGGCGTCTTCCTTCGCTTCCTCTTTCTTCAGCTCCGACGCGATGCGGTGCATAGAGTACATCTCGAGGATGGCGGCTGCGAGCAGCAGCATCACCCACTTGTTGTAAATGAGGTTGAAATATGTCACGGGGTCGGAGAACGAGTCTCTGAGCCACATGTTTGCGCTGTCTACTATGAGCAGGCCTGCCAGCACGAAGAAGATGTCGGCGAAGGTCATTATCTTCTTCAGTCGCTTGATGGTGGGGTTCTGTCCTTCATACGCCTGGTTCACCTGCATTGCTGCGAAGAGCAGTGCACCCAGCAGGTATATCCAGCAGACAATCTGCTGTGCGAACATGAACACGAAGCATCCGGCTCCGATGACCATCAGTATGCCTCCCGTGAGGAAGAGCGCGCTTTGTAATGTATTTAGTTGTTTCATTATTGTTCTTCTTTAGCTTGTTCGGGCTTGGGGTCGTCGCTGAGCACATAGATGTCCTCGTCGTCGGCTTTCATGAAGTAGCGTTCGCGTGCGATCTTCTGGAACTCCTGCGTACCTTTTCGCATATCCTTAAGCTTTTTCAGGTCGCTTTCGTTCTGCGCGTTGTACTTGTCTATCTCCTCCTCCAGGTCGTTTATCTGCATTTCGAGCTGGAAGCGGTGAAGAAAGCTGTTCTCGTCGACGAAACCTACGGTAAGAATACCGATGATTATAGTGATGGCATATTTATAGTGGCTTATTAGAGCCAGAATGAGTTTCAAACGCCCCATTTGTCCTTTATTATATATAATGTATTACTGGTAAAGACACGTCAGTCGCTGCAGACTGGTCTTTATTACATGCAAACTTACTACAAATTTTTCATATTTCGACTGCTGCGCCCATTTTTTAGGGTTTATTATATAAACGGATTGTTTGGATATGCAAAAAATAGTTAACTTTGCATCGGTTCAAAAATCAGGAATAACAACATCAATAGTAAGTAATATGAAGAAATTCATTGGAGTAGCCTTGGCTGCAGCGTGTGCTTGCCCTTCGCAAGCCGCCGGCGAGCAGACCAAGCTCGACACTACCCGTGTGAACAACCTCAACGAGGTGGTAGTGAAGGCTGTGAGAGCCCCGAAGAGTTCACCGTTTGCAGTAGAGAACATCAAGAAGACCGAGCTCGAGCGCTTTGCCTCTTCAGGCAAGGAGCTGCCTATGCTCTTCGCCCGCACACCGGGTGTGCTTGCGTGGAGCGAGAACGGCGTGGGCACCGGCACAGTCTATATGCGTATGCGTGGCGCTGCCGACAGCCGCATCAACGTTACGGTAGACGGTGTGCCTCTCAACTCGCCCGAAGACCAGTGCGTGTTCTGGGCTAACATGAACAGCTACGCAGCTCTTATGGGCAGCGCGCAGATACAGCGTGGCATTGGCGCGTCTACCAACGGCGACGGAGCCTTCGGCGGTTCGGTGTCGCTCGCTACAGCCGCTCCGTCGCTTAAGCCTACCGTAGAGGTGACGGGTTCTTACGGCTCGTTCAACACATATCGCGTCGGAGGCAACTTCTCTACAGGTCTGCTTGCCGACCACTTCATCATCGACGGCGCTTATCACGAGACCAACACCGACGGATACATCCACGGCACAGGCGGACGCTCTGGCTCTTACTACGGCGGACTGACTTGGCTCGGCGACCGCTTCAAGCTGTCGTATAAGAACATCGGCAACTTCGAGCACACGGGTCAGGCGTGGAACGGCGTTGCGGCGTGCAACTACGACGGCGATACCGACCTCAAGGCGTGGGGCATCAACAGCTATAAGGATATGTGGAAGCACGGACTGGGCAAGTTCAACTCGCTCTACGAGGAACTTGTAATACCGATGGACGACAACTGGGCTGCCGATCCTACAAAGCCGCTCACCACTGACCGCTACAAGATGCGCGACGGATCGTACTGGAAGCAGACTACCGACAACTTCGAGCAGAGCCACAACATACTCAACTTCACATGGCAGCCTGCCGACATGCGCTGGAGCCACTCCGTAACGGCTCACTACACATACGGCTACGGCTACTACACCGAGTTCAAGAAGGACACAAAGCTGGCTTCTAAGTTCGGCATCAACGAGATGTACGAGAAGAATGGCGAGCTGAAGCCCGTAAAGTCGGACGCTATACGCAAGAAGGGCCTTACACAGAACAACTACGGCGCTCTCTACAACGTCAACTACAAGGACGCTCTGTGGGACGTAATGGGCGGCTTCAGCATGCAGCTCTTCCGTTGCAACCACTGGGGCAAGGTGACGTACATCGCTGACGAGGCTCTTGAGAAGAAATACTTCACCGACGGCAGATACAAATACTACGACTCGGACGCCAACAAGAACGACTGGAGCTGGTTCTTCAAGGCTAACCGCAAGTTCGGCAACGGCTGGAACTGGTTCCTCGACATGCAGATGCGCTACGTCAACTATAACACCGACGGACTCAACGACCACTTCGAGCAGGGCGCCGACGGCAACTACAAGAACCAGAGCATCGACATCAACGAGAACTACTTCTTCGTGAACCCGAAGGCTGGCATCAGCTACGGTGCCAACGGACACAAGGCTTACGCTTCTATAGCTTACGCCAACCGCGAGCCCGAGCGCAACAACTTCACCGACAACATCGGTTACGGCAATCCGTCGCCGGAGCGTCTGCTCGACTTGGAGTGGGGCTATCAGTATCAGGGCGAGAACTGGTTCGCCGGTGTCAACTTCTACTACATGAAGTACGTCAACCAGTTCGTGATGACCGGCGAGAAGAGCGACATCGGCGAGTCGCTGACACGCAACATCAAGGACTCTTACCGTCTCGGTGCTGAGGTGTCTGCAGGCTGGAGCCCGCTGTCTTGGCTCTCTCTTGAGGGCAATGCCGCTCTGAGCCGCAATCGTCTGAAGAACTTCAAGGAGTGTGTGGAAAGCTGGGATGGTCCTGCTGTATGGAACACATACAAGAGCTCTACCATAGCATTCTCGCCGTCGGCTATCCTCAACGGATTCGTCGACGTTCACTTCGCTGGCTTCCACGCTACATGGCACACCAACTTCGTGAGCAAGCAGTATCTCGACAACACCGAGAGCTCTGAGCGCTCGCTGCCGTGCTACTCGCAGACCAACGTCAACGCTTCGTACACGTTCAACTTCGCTAAGCGTGTGCTCGGCTTGAAGCAGGTGGTGCTCGGTGCCGACTTCAACAATATCTTCGACCGCCACTACGCTGCGTCTGGCTATGTCTACTACGACTGGTATAACAACAATAAGCGCAACTCTACCGTGGCTTACATCCCGATGGCTGGCTTCAACTGCCTCGGAACCGTAACGCTGAAGTTCTAAAAAAAGCCCCTCCCCATCCCTCCCCGTCGGGGAGGGGGCGCAGGGCAGAGTTATATATGCTTTGTTTCTTTTTTAAAAGGTTGCAGGGCAGAGTGATACATGCTTTGTTTCTTTTTTAAAAGGTTGCAGGGCAAAGTGATACATTTTTGTAATTAATAATTCAATCCTCTCTCTCCTCCCAGATGGGGAGGTCGGGAGGGGCTGTTTTTTTTAATTGTTATGACTGAATTTCTCTCCACTCATTGGCTCGACATTGTAACGACAATACTCGGGCTAATCTATCTCGTCCTCGAATACCGTGCGAGCATAGCGCTTTGGGTTGTGGGCATCGTGATGCCCGCCATGGATATCTATCTCTACTGGAGCCACGGACTCTACGGCGACGCTGGCATGGCTGTCTACTACACGCTGGCTGCGATATACGGCTACGCCGTGTGGAAGTTCGGAGCGAAATGGAAGCGGATGCTGAAGCGCAAGGCTTCGGGGGTAGCAGGCTCAGATAAAGCTCTTGACACCGATGGCTCAGATAAAGCAGTAGATGCTGCAGGCTCAGATAAAGCAGTAGATGCTGCAGGCGGTTCTTCCGAAGAACTTCCGATAACGTTCTTCCCGCGCCGCCTTATCCTGCGCACGCTCGGCTTCTTCCTCCTCGCATGGGCTGCTACCTATTACGTTCTCGTGTCTTACACCAACAGCACCGTGCCCTTGCTCGACGCGTTCACCAACGCTCTCAGCTTTGTCGGCTTGTGGGCTTTGGCGCGCAAGTACGTAGAGCAGTGGCTGTTCTGGATAGCCGTAGACGTGGTCTGCTGCTATCTGTATGTGGTGAAAGGCATACCGTTCAAGGCAGGGTTGTACGGCCTGTATGTCGTGATAGCGGTCATGGGATACATAAAGTGGAAGGGCCTTGCGAAAAAGGCATAACTCATCTGGATGCTCTAGGGAAACCTAGGGCATCTTTTTGTTTTTGAGGGGGCTGGGCTGGCTAGGGTTCTAGGTTGGTTAGGGGGTCTGGGTTGGCTAGGGTTATAGAAAGCCTAGAGCTCCTAGCTCCCCTAGCTTTCAAAGCCTTTGAGCTTTTCCTTCAGCCCTTTTATCTCTGCCTCCTGCCTATAATACGCCTTCAGCGCTCTTTGCTTTATATCCTCGAAGGCAGCCTTCCATTTCGCAGCCTCCGCCTGCGCTTCGGCAAGAGCCTGCTTCAGGCGTGGCAGCTCCTCCTCCAGCTGCTTCAGGCGTGCGTCCTGCTGCTGTCGGTAGGCGGTGCGGGCGCGGTGCATGCGCTCCTTGATGCCACCCTCGGTGATGAACTCCTGCTCAAGCTTCTTCAGAAACGACATCATCATCTTGTCGATGAAATGGCAGAGCGTGATGGCGTAGTTGCACATCTGTTCGTCGCTCCTTTGCTGGAAGAACGGAGCGTAGTCTGGTAGGCGGTTGTGGTGGCGGCAGTAGTCGAGCATATCGGTGTAGCGCTGGTCGCCGGCAACGTAGAACTGCAGGTGGCGCGACTTGATATAGTCCTCGAAGTCTTCGCGCAACTCCTTCAGCGAGGCGCGTGCCACGTTGAGCAGCTTCAGCTGCATCTCCGTCGATGCCACACCGTCAGCCAAACCCTCGACGATGTTCTGCTTGCAGGAGCGTGCCGCCTGAATCACCTGGTCGCGCGTTCGGTCTTTGTATAAATGAATGAAGCGGTCGCAGAAAGCGAACGCCAGCTGATACACCACATCCGACTTCTGGTAGAAGTAGAGCGTGTCCCAGTTGCGCTGCTGATTCAGTACGTGTAGAGTGTTCGGGTCTTCAGCCATAGCGGGTTTGTCTTTGTTGGCAGAATCGTTATCTTCAGCCATAGCGGGTTAATAGTTTGATCGTCTGTCGCAAATTTAACGAAAAATGTAAAGAGGCACAAGCGTATCCATAACAAATTCACATTTATTTCGTACTTTTGTCCGTCGAAACATACATGTTCAGCCGGCAGACAACGTCGGCTGAGAAATACACGATAATTATGGACAATCCTTCAGACACAATAAAGGCTACTTTTGGTTCGGCGACTGCCACTTCGGACAACACAGATTTTCTTGCGTCGCTTCAACCCGATGCCTTCGACGCCGTGATAGTAGCCGGCGGCGACTTCCCTACGCATCCCGTTCCGCTTGCCGTGATGGAGCGTGCACTGATGCTTGTGGCATGCGATTCGGCAGGCGAGGAACTCGTACGCCGTGGCTACAAGCCGACGGCTATAGTGGGCGACTGCGACTCGATGTCGGCGGAGTTTCGTGCGGAGCATGCCGACATTATATATAAGGTGGAGGAGCAGGACTACAACGACCTTACGAAGGCTACGCGGTTCTGCACGGAGCGCGGTTGCCGTCGCATTGCCTACGTCGGAGCAACGGGCAAGCGCGAGGACCACACGCTGGGCAACATCTCGCTGCTCGACTTCTACCGCCGCGAGCTGCATGTAGACGCCCTGATGCTCACCGACTACGGTGTGTTCATCCCGGCTGCTGGCGAAACCGCAATAAGAACCTTCGCCGGACAGCAGATAAGCATCTTCAATCTCTCATGCACGCAGATCGACGGCGACGGACTGCGCTGGCAGCCCTACGCCTTCTCCGCACTTTGGCAGGGTACGCTCAACGAGGCGCTTGGCGAGAGCGTCACGTTGCGTGGCGACGGAAATTACATAGTGTATGCTGCTTACAAATTATAGTCTATTTTTTGACATATTGACACTAAACGGTATATAATATAAGCAGAAAATAGTGTGTGAAAGTAAAATGGCTGGTTTTAATTACATAATGTAGGTCTAAGTGTCAATTCTTGTGCGAAAATTCACTCTAGGCGATATTTTGTGTTTAATTATGAAATATGTTGAATAACGTTAAATACGTAAAGTTTTCTTGAGAAATGTTTGGAAGTTATAAAAACATTCTCTAAATTCGCAATTGGAAAACTAATTCTTTTCAAAAGAAGAGGTTTATCACAGATACAAACAGCATTTGCTATTGAAGCAAACTGACGACACAGACAAGACGACGACGCAAACAGACAAAAAGAGAAACCAAGACGATGTAAACTGACGAAAACGATAAATTTACAAACTGACGCAATCAACGACGCAAACTGACGAAAATACAAAAACGAAACAGGAGCGGCTTTCGCTACAGATAGCCTTCCACACAAAACCCAAAATCAAAAACAAACCCCAAAAGGAGTTACTGGCACACGACGGAGAAATTGTATTCTCTCGCAACCGCCTACTTGAGGGGATCCTTACAAACTGAATAACTAAAAAGGAGTAGTCTTTCCAAACCAACCGACAGACATTCCAACATATATAAACTAAACAACAAAAAGGAGTTGCTTATGAAACGACTTGTATTTGCACTATTAATACTGTTCTGCGGCAACGATATGTCAGCCCAGACATATACAAAGGAAGTCTGCGTAAGATTCCCGGTGGCATCAAGCGTGCTCAATCCTAACTTCGGTGACAACGCAGCAAGTCTCGCAGAAATAGTCAAGTTCCTTACTGACGTGCAGAAAGACAGCACCTTGGAGCTGACCAGTGTGAAATTCTGCGGCTCGGCATCGCCCGAAGGTGGACCTCTTCTCAACCAGCGTCTCACCGAAAGACGCTGCGCCAACATGGAGCGCTACGTTCGCGAGCGAGTGCAGCTGCCCGACGCAATAGTGTCGAAGTGCGAGTGCTCGGAGATGTGGCAGAAGCTGGCTTACTTCGTAGAGAAGTCGGACATGCCGTACAGAGACGAGGTGCTACACCAGATACGCGAGACCGATGAGTTCACATACAACTCGAAGGGAGTTCTGGTAGACAGCCGCAAGAAGCGCCTCATGGACCTCAACTACGGACGCACATGGAACTACATGCTGCGCGAGTTCTTCCCCGCAGTGCGCAACGCCAGCCTCATATCTGTCTACATCGAGCAGAAGCCAACCGTGGTAGACAACCAAAAGGCAGAAGTGATTGTTCCGGAAGAGCCCGTAACACAGGAGCCGCAAGTAGAGGAGCCCGCACCTGAGCCTGAGCGCCGCAACGCATACCTCGCCATCAAGACCAACATGCTCTACGACGCGCTCGCAGTACCGAACATAGGCATGGAGTTCTCGCTCGGAAAGCGCTGGTCGATAGCAGCCGACTGGATGTACGCATGGTGGAACAACAACCATCACCACAACTACTGGCGCATCTACGGCGGAGGCATCTCGCTGCGCAAGTGGTTCGGCAAGGCATCGAAGGTGAAGCCGTTGCAGGGACACCACCTCGGCATCAACGCACAGGCGTTCACCTACGACTTCGAGCTCGGCGGAAAGGGATACATGGCAGGCATACCCGGCGGAACACTTTTGGACCGCACAAGCTACGCAGTAGGAGCCGAATACGGCTACTCGCTGCCGATAGCAAAGCGCCTGAACATCGACTTCAGTGTTGTGGCAGGATACATGGGCGGACGCTACTACGAGTACGAGCCGCTGGACGGACACTACGTGTGGAAAGCCACGAAGAACCGCCACTGGATAGGCCCTACAAAGGCTGAGGTGTCGCTCGTATGGCTCTTGGGACATGGAAACTACAACAATAAGAAGAAAGGAGGCGACAAATGATTAAGGTCATATTTAAACGCAATGTTACGAGAATCGCAACGGCGTTTGCTCTGGTTGCCATGACAGCATTGTCATCTTGCGAGCACAAGGATTTGTGTTTCGACCACGACTCTCATTCTCCTAAGTACAAGTTCCGTGTAGAGGCAACATATCAGCAGGAGTGGGAGATACGCAGCGACGGAAGCACCGACTGGAAGAACTTCTCTGCATGGGTCGACACCTATGGTATGCAATACGACGACCTCAGACCGCTCATACCCGCCGGTCTCCGAATGCACGACTTCCCGGCTCTCGGACCGAGCGACATGATCAACATGCCGGCTCAGGGCGACGTAGTAGGTCTCCGACCGGGCAAGCACCAGCTGCTGTTCTACAACAACGACACCGAGTATATCGTGTTCGACGACATGTACTCGTACGCAGCAGCCAAGGCTACAACCCGAACACGCACACGAGCTTCGTTCCTCGGCAATCCGTTCCAGAAACAGACCGACGCCAAGGAGCCTACGGTGGCAATGCCCGACATGCTCTACGGCAACTTCAACGAGGAGTACACATCGGAGCGCACGGTGGAGAAGACGGTGATGCCGGTCACGATGCACCCGCTCGTGTTCAAGTATCTCGTTCGCTACGAGTTCAGCAAGGGTCTGCAATACGTAGGACTGGTGCGCGGAGCACTCTCCGGAATGGCGTCAGCCGTATACCTCAACAGCGGCAGAACATCAGCCGAGGCAGCAACGCTGCTTTACGACTGCACGCTGCAGCAATGGGGAGCACAGGCTATAGTTACATCGTTCGGAGTGCCCGACTATCCTAACGGCTACTACACTTCTACACGAGCACCGCGCAGCCACGCGCTCAACCTCGAGGTGCGATTGAAGAACGGTATCATAAAGAACTTCTACTTCGACGTGAGCGACCAGATTGCAAAGCAACCGCAAGGCGGCGTAATCGTAGTGAAGGGCATCGAGATCTCTGACGAGGACGGCAAGCACGGCGGATCGGGCTTCGACGTAAACGTAGACGGATGGGGCGAGTTCGAGGACGTAGACATGCCGCTCAAGTAGCGCTACGCAGCTCAAGCAGAAACTGTACACGGTTTACAACTAAACTTTTCATATAACTTTATTTACTAATTTAAACTACATCATTATGAAGAAGAATCTATTTTTAATCGGTTTGGCAGCAATAGGTATGTTGTTTGCTTCATGTAGCAACGACGAGACTGTAGAGGTAGCTAAGAATCAGAACGGAATCCAGTTCAAGAGCTTTGTAAATAACAGCACACGTGCGACAGACTTGACAACCACCAACCTCGTCGACTTCCAGGTTTGGGGTATTATGAAGAAGGACAACCAGATCGGCAAGCCGTTCGTTGGCACACAGGTTACCAAGGCTGGCGGCGCATGGTCTTATGGCGTACCGGTTTACTGGGAGAAAGGCTATCAGTACAGCTTCGTAGCTGTGGCTCCGGCTGATGCATTCGATATGGTAGAAGCTCCTGCCAACTACCAGGACTACGGCAAGGTTCAGTTCAACAACGGTAGAGGCGATACCGACCTTCTCTGGGCTGCCAAAGACAAGGGTCTCGTGACATGGGAAGGCAATGCATGTCCGGCTGCTGTCGACCTGACATTCAACCACATGCTTTCACGCGTTCGTTTCAACTTCGTGAACGGTATGGACGACGGCTCTTTGCTCACCGTAAAGGACGTAAAGATCACAAACGCTTGCACAGAGGGTACTGTACAGCTCATTGATGCTAACGCAGGTAAGTTGGTATGGGAACCTTCAGGCGACGCAGCCCTTCTGTTCAACGACGCTCCAGAAACATCATTCGCTCAGAGCGCAACTTGCACAACAGGTCACAAGTACATGATTCCGGCAGACAAGGCTTACAATGTAACATTCAAATTGGAGCGTGTACACAACGGCGTTGTTGACACCTACACCCACACTGTTGGCCTCACAAAGATGCAGATGGAGTCTGGCAAGAGCTACCAGTTCAAGGCTGAGTTCACAGCACAGAACATCAATCCTGAAGGCGCACTCTGCCCGATCGTATTCACAGCTGACGTGAACGGATGGGACGCTTGGGGCGACGCAATCGACATGAACATGTAATAGTAGGAAACAACTAACACACGATGCGTCGAAAAGACACATCTGTGAACATCTAACACGTCAGGTGTGGGGGGAACGCACAGTTCCCCCTTACACCCGCTCTTTTCTCTAAAACCAATTAACCCATTTAATACGAACGAATATGAAAGGAATAAATATATTAAACATGACAGCAGGCATGGCTGCTGTGCTCCTGTCGGTGACACTCTTTTCATGCAGCAGCGATGTGCCGTACGAACACACTGATTACAGCACAACAGACAATATCTGCTTCGGTATTTCTGATTCTGGCAACGGCACACGCGCCGCAGCCGCAAACGAAGCGATAACCACCGACCGTTATGTGCTACGCTCGTCAGAATCGAGCGACACCCTCTGCGTGCGTGCTGTCGTAAGCGACGGAATAGGCAAAGCCGCTGCCAAGCATGCCACACGTGCTTCCATGCAGACCACGATGTACGACCAGTTCAACGTCGTAGCGCAGTTGAAGAAGTCTGACGGTAACATTGCTCCACGATACTACATGAACGAGGTAGCCACCAAGCAGGGCGTTGTTTGGCAACCCTCTTCGTCGATATACTACTGGCCCGACAACGGATCGCTCCGCTTCCTTGCATGGGCTCCTTTAGATGCAGAGCTTGACGAATCGCCGGTCAAGCCTTCAGAAGACGTAAACAAGACAACCATAAAGTACACCGTTCCGGCAGAACTCTCAAAGCAGCGCGACCTCGTAGCGGCTGCCACCGGCTACAACGCAAGTCCTGCGGGCGGAGTATGCGCTCCGGTATCGCTGCAGTTCAAGCATCTCTGCACAGCCGTTGTCGTGAAGACCGGTGCAACGATGGCGCCCGGCACGATAAAGAGCGTAACCGTTACTAACGTGCGCAACTCTGGAACGTACGACATGCTTAGATCCGCATGGACACTCAACGACGCAACGACCAGCTACACCGTTTCGCCCAACATGGCTACAGGCAGCACCACAGCCGAAGGCACTAAGCTCAACGCCGACGACGCTACATTCATGCTTCTGCCGCAGACATTGGGTGCAGACAGCAAGCTCGAAGTGATGTTCCACGACAACATCTCTGGCCGCGACCGCCTGCTCACAGCTTCGCTTAACGGCGCCGAATGGCCGATGGGCAAGACCGTCACCTATCGCCTCTCTATCACTCCTGAGTATGAACTTGAGTTCACATCAGAACCGCAGGTACAGGATGCTCACTATGTGATATATCCTATTACTATTAAGGCCGAAAATCTTGGAGCTAATGGTTGGAAACTGGTTTCAAACGATACAAGAAATGTAACGTTTGTTGAGAATTTCGGAAATGATGACATCAAGAGATTGGTTGATAATGGCTATTGGCTTAAGGATTATTGTGGAAAGTCTGAGCTTACAAGTACAACACGCGGTGACATTAAGGTCTATGTTTTCATTAAGGAAAATATTACGGACGCCGACCGCGACATTAAGTTGACACTTACTCCTGCTGACTATCCTAACGCAGCCCCAGTCACTTTCGACTTTAAGCAGTATTGTCCGGCTTGGAACAACGGCATCGGCGTAGAGCGCAAGCAGGAAACCGATTATCCTTGGGGATTCAACTGGGATTCGAGTATGAAGATTACATATTCAATGCCAAAGGGATTCTGGATGGGTATCTGGCACGCCCTTTTCACAATCTTTGGTAATACAAAGTATGTCACTCAGGAAGGATATGCTTGGACTGGAACTTGGAAAGTAACAGTCGATTTCAGTAAAGTTCCGAAGCTAACGACTGCAACGAGTGCAACAGATGGTCTTAAAAACACTTGGGAGATATACAACTTTGAGGGCATTAGTGATGCAGAAACTATTATGCGCCAGTTGGAGTCGTGGGGTGGTGTGCCCGACAAGACATTGCCAACAAACCCAACGGAGTTTGCAGCTGCGGCATGTGCTAAGAAGAATCCTTTTGGTGTTACTATAAATACAAAGGATGGTCAGAATTTATACTTGCCAACATTGTCACAAAGCGATTTGGTATGGTATCTTCCGGCACAGGATGAGGCTCCGAATATGGTAGATGGCATATATCCGCTCTCGGGCAATTACTGGACATCTACAGCAATCACCGATCCGGGTACTACATCATACAAGTATACGGTTGGCGCATCTGCTTCTCCAGAGGACAGAAACAACTTCATCCACGTACGTGCAGTGCGCAAGCGTCCATAAGCTGCGCCGGCACTCATAAAAATGGTACTTTTTATATTATTTGCATAACTCTTTTCATACTGCGATTAGAATGATCCGTGAGGCTAATTCTAACCGCAGTTTGTTTTTTTATCCCTATCGGAGTGTAGGAGGTTGGTGTGCCAAAACTATAGAATAGCGATGAAAGCTAATGCCGTAGCCTCCTACGATTTGAATCGTTTGCGATTTAATATAAAAAATGTTTTGTGAAAAAAGCTACCATATCTGCCAGCATCGCCGTAACTGTCACATTATGAGGGCGGTAAAGGCTGGAAGATACTGTATGGAACGGAGGCATCTGCCAGCCATCTGCCAGCCGGTCCTTGGTGCTGCGGAGGCCAGAGACCTCCGCTACTGGCGAGTTGTGGTCTTGGTGCTGCGGAGGCCGGGAGACCTCCGCTACTGTTGAGCTGTAGGGAAATTAATAGGCTTGTTTTTTTGTGCAGTCTTAGATTTGTATTAACTTTGCACGCTCAAAACACCCCTATCATCATTAACAATTTATATTTTTTATGTTCAAAAACAATTTCAACGCACGCCCTGGAGCCTTGCATTTCAAGCACTTCACGCACCGCAGCTATGCTCTTTTCAGCTGCTTGGGTCGCGAGGTGCTCATCTGCACGCTCAGTGTGGCTACGCTCACCAACGCCAAGGCAGAGGGCATCAGCACCAAGCCGGTAGCGTCGGCTCTGGCTCTCGACTCGCTGAGCCGCGAGGAGGTGAAGCTCGACGAGGTGCTCGTAACGGGTTCGCGTGCTCCGCTCACTGCATTGCAGTCGGCAAAGATTGTGGCTGTCATTTCGCGCGACGACATTCAGCGTGCGGAGGCAGCGAGTGTCAACGACATTTTGAAGTTAGTCCCGGGCGTGGATGTCCGTCAGCGCGGGGGCTTTGGTGTACAGACGGACATCTCCATCAACGGCGGCACGTTCGACCAGATTACCATTCTATTGAATGGCATGAATATTTCGAGTGCACAGACGGGTCACAACGCTGCCGATTTCCCTGTTTCGCTTTCCGACATTGAGCGCATCGAGGTTCTCGAGGGTGCTTCGGCACGTGTGTTCGGTTCGTCGGCGTTCAGCGGCGCCATCAACATCGTTACGCGCCAGGATGCCGAGAGCAATGTGTCGGTGGCTGCCGAGGGCGGATCGTTCGGCACGTTCGGCGGCGACGCGAGCGTGAACCTTGCTACGGGTGCGGTGCGCCAGAAGCTGAGCGGAGGCTACACGCAGAGCGATGGAGGCACGGAGAACAGCGACTTCCGCCGCCGTCGTGCCTACTACATGGGCCGTTGGGAGTCGCGCTACGTAGACCTGCAGTGGCAGGGCGGATTCTCGTCGCAGGACTTCGGTGCGTCTACGTTCTACAGTGCGAAGTACAACAATCAGTTTGAGGCTACACGCCGTTTTCTGGCGTCGGCACAGGCGGAGATTAAGCCGTGGGCTGACGACCGTTTCGTGCTCACGCCGATGGTCTACTGGCATAAGGATGTAGACCACTACCAGCTTATAAAGGGCAAGGAGGGCGCTGCTGCCGGCGAGAACTATCACCGTCTCGACACCTACGGCGGTTCGCTCAACGCTCATGCTACGTGGCTGCTCGGCAAGACGGCGGCTGGCGTCGACGTGCGCCGCGAGCATATCCTGAGTACGGCGTACGGCGATGTGCAGCCGGAGGACAAATGGGTGTCTATCAGCGGCACCGACCGCAAGTATAACCGCCTCGGCGAGCGCACCAATACGAGTCTCTTCCTCGAGCATAACGTCATCGTGGGCGGATTCACGCTGTCGGCTGGCTTGCTCGCCAACCGCAACACGGCGCTCGACGGCAAGTTCCGCCTCTACCCGGGTGTGGACGTGAGCTACCGCCCGAACGACGAGTGGAAGGTGTATGCTTCGTGGAACCGCGCGCTGCGCGTGCCTACGTACACCGACCTGTATACGAGCAATGCGGTGCAGCAGGGCGACATTGCGCTGCGTCCGGAGAAGAACGAGGCGTTCAAGGTTGGCACACGCTACCGCACGCACGGCTTCGAGGCGCTGCTGAGCGGCTTCTACTCGAAGGGTACGGACATCATCGACTGGGTGTATCCTACGGCTGAGAGCAAGAAGTATCAGGCGATGAACATCGGCAAGCTCGACAATATGGGCTACTCCGTAGATGCTGTGCTGCATCTGCAGGAGCTGCTGCCTGAGTTCTTCATCACGCGCATAAAGGCGGGCTATGCGTTCATCCATCAGAAACATTCTACCGACGGCGATGTGTATGGTTCGCTCTACGCGCTGGAGTATCTGCGCCACAAGGCTACGCTGCAGGTTGACCATCGCATCTGGCGACAGCTCACGGCGTCGTGGGCGCTGCGTTGGCAGGAGCGCATGAACGGTTATCATCCGTATACGAAGGTGGATGTGCGTCTGCAGTGGACTGCGCCTACATACAATATATATGTAAAGGCCGACAACATCACCAACCACCATTACTACGACCTGGGCAACGTCAAGCAGCCTGGCATCTGGGTTATGGCTGGTGCGAGTGTGAAGCTGAAGTTCTAAAATGCTGACCGAATTCTAAAATGCTGACCGGAGCGTGGTAATGGCTTTACCGCATACATGTAATGCCATTACCGCGCCCCGGTTATATCGTTACCGCGCCGCTGTAACGTTGTTCCCAGCTTGCGGTAACACTCGTTTGTCTGAAGTTTGTAGTTGAAAAACTCCCACAGAATCCACTCTAAGTTTGTAGTTGAAAAAACTCCCACAGATTTCACTCTAAGTTTGTAGTTGAAAAAACTCCCACAGATTTCACTCTAAGTTTGCAGTTGAAAAACTCCCACAGATTTCACAGATTCTCATAGATGTTAGGGCGTGTATATCTCCCACAGAATCCACAGATTTCACAGAATTTTTCCCAGCAAGAAAGTTCTGTGTAAATCTGTGAAATCTGTGGGAGAATATCTCAGCAAGAAAGTTCTGTGTGTTCTGTGGATTCTGTGGGAGAATCTCTCAGCAGAAAAAGATTTATTTTCTCATGCTCTGGTCCTTGCGATACTGCGTTGGCGACATGCCGAGGTGGCTCTTCGTGAACTTGCCGAAGAACGAGAGGTTGGGGAAGCCGAGCAACTCCGAGATCTCCTTGATAGAGAGGTTGGAGCGGCGCAAATATTTCTCAATCGCCTTCACCGTGTAACTGTGAATCCACTCCAGCGCCGTGCGACCCGTCACCTGCTTCGTGATGCTCGAGAGGTATTTCGGCGTGATGCACAGCTCCTGCGCGTACTTCTTCACCGGCTTCATCTTGCCGTTGTTAGCCGCCAGCAACTCAATGAAGCGCTGGAAGAGCAGGTTTGCCTGCTTCAGGTTGCCGCCGTCGAAGGTGTATTCTACGTATGGCGTGATGATGGCGAAGAGTTCGTAGATAGTGCTTTGCAGCAGACTGTGCATTATCTCGCGGTGGTAGAAGCCGTTCGGGTTCTTTATCTTGTGCGCTATGATAGCGTAGTATTTCATGAATATGTCCTGTTGCTCCTCGTTGAGGTGTACTACGGGATTCTTGGATATGTAGCCCATCAGCGCAAGGAAGTCGCTGTTCATCTGCACGCTTGTCTGTGCCGTCTTGTACGATATGCCCACGATCTTAGATTCGTAGTCGGGCGACACCAGCACGTTTTCCCACGTGGTGCTCGGCAGGCATATAACCACGTCGCCCGCCTTCGATGTATAGGTCTCTCCGTTCGATTCGTACTGCATGCGTCCCTTCGTGCAGTAGGCCATCATAATCATCTCGAAGCGGTATGTGCCGTCCGTCTGCAGCACCTTGTCGATGCCGTCGAGCACAACCACATCGCCGTCAATATAGTCGGCGTTGCCGTAGTTGGCTATCAGCCCCATGTCAATTTTGAGTTCTGTCGTTTCGTTAGTCATTATGTCTAATTGTTTTAGTTTCTTACGCAAAGCTATTCGCCACAAAGATAGTCATAATTTCCTTATGTTGATTATCCTGTTTCTCCAATTTTATATTCTTTAAGTCAGATTTTGTTCTTTTATTATGCTGAGCACCGTTTCCGAGCACCGCAATGTCGCAGAAAAAGGGGAAAAACTATCCTTAGATGACAGAAAAGTTGTAACTTTGCACGAAGATTAGGCAATTAGTAAGCAAATACAAACAAATAAAAACAAATATAAGAGAAAATGAATGTAGCTATTGTTGGTGCGAGTGGCGCTGTAGGACAGGAGTTCCTGCGCATCCTCGCCGAGAGAGATTTCCCCATTGACAATCTGGTGTTGTTTGGCTCTGAGCGTTCAGCCGGAAAGAAATACACCTTTAAAGGTAAGGAGTATGAGGTGAAGCTCTTGCAGCACAACGACGATTTCAAGAACATCGATGTGGCGTTCACGTCGGCTGGCGGCGGCACCTCAAAGGAGTTCGCCGAGACCATCACCAAGCACGGCGCCGTGATGATCGACAACTCGTCGGCTTTCCGCATGTGCGACGACGTGCCATTGGTTGTGCCCGAGTGCAATGCCGAGGACGCTCTGAACCGTCCGCGCGGCATCATCGCCAACCCTAACTGCACCACTATCATGATGGTTGTAGTGCTGAAGCCGCTCGAGCAGCTCAGCCACATCAAGCGCATACACATCGCCAGCTACCAGAGCGCTTCGGGCGCAGGCGCTGCTGCCATGGCAGAGCTGCAGGAGCAGTATCGCGAGCTGGTGAACAACGAGCCGGTGAAGGTGGAGAAGTTCCCGCACCAGCTGGCTTACAACGTCATCCCGCAGATAGACGTCTTCACCGACAACGGATATACCAAGGAGGAGATGAAGATGTTCAACGAGACTCGCAAGATTATGCACAGCGACGTGCGCTGCTCGGCAATGTGCGTGCGCGTCAGCTCGCTCCGCTCTCACTCTGAGTCGGTATGGATTGAGACCGAGCGCCCCATCAGCGTTGAGGAGGCTCAGAAGGCTATCGCTGCCGCTCCGGGCTGCACGCTGAAGGACGACCCGCAGAACCTCGTCTATCCGATGCCGCTTGAGACTGCAGGCAAGGACGACGTCTTCGTAGGTCGCGTGCGCAAGGACCTGGCTGACGACTGCGGTCTTACTTTCTGGCTCTCGGGCGACCAGATTCGCAAGGGCGCTGCGCTTAACGCCGTGCAGATTGCAGAGTACCTGTATAAGGTTGGCAACCTGAAGTAGACACTAATAGGATAAAAAACGAACACGAATAGCACAAATTTCACGAATCGAAGGTTTATACATTCGTGAAATTTGTGCTATTCGTGTTCGTTTTTTATATTAAGCAATATTATAATGTGTTCTTTTATCTCGCTTCTTTCAGCAGTCTGCGTGCAAACTCAATTATTGTATCCTCGCCGCGCAGCCAATCCTCCGTCTTCAGCGCCACGTTGTAGTCGGGATCGATGCCGAACTCGGTCGGCTGCTTCTGCTTGTCGTACATCGGGCACGCCGAAAAACGCACGCTCCAGCCCACGGGCAACTCGGTAGAGAAGGGCATTCCGGCGCCGCCGCCCGTGCGGTCGCCCACGACGGTGACGTTGGGGCAGCAGCGCATGTACTTCACGAACTCGTTAGCCGCACTATACACCGCACGGTTCGTGAGCACCACCACCGGCTTCTGCCATCTTATGCCGTTCGACGGCTTCAGATACTGAGCCTCCATCTTCGAGAAAGCGTCGTGCGCCTTGCCCGTCTTGTGCTGCATGTAGCCCACAAGCAGCCGCTCGTTGCAGAAACGCGCCGCCAGCTGTTCAGCCGCCGTGAGCAGTCCGCCACCGTTGTCGCGCAGGTCGATGATGAGTCCGTTGCACGGCGCCAGATAGAGCATCACGTTGTCGAGATTGCCCTCGCCGAACGCGTATGCGAACGTCGTGCAGCGCACATATCCCGTATTGTCATCGAGCACGCGGTAGCGCAGGCCGGCAGCAATGCGGTAGTCGGTGCCGAGATACTTCGAGAGCAACGTGTCGCTCACGTTCGACGGATAGTCCTCGTGCCACGACCAGTTGCGCGCCACGTCCCACGCCGAGTACATGTTCACGTGTCCGTCGCGCAGTTCGCCCAGCATGTTGCCCAGCACCTCGAACAGCTGCGCCTCGGTCATGTCGTTCGTGACCTGCCGGCTGTAGCGAGCGTGCACCTCATTCCAGTCGAGTCCGTACTGCTCGCGCTTGTAGTCGAAGAAGCAGTAGTGCTCGTCGATGGCACGCCAGAGAGCCTCGAAGTTGCCGCGCGCATTGTCGGCATACTCAGTCTCGTCGACGCACGCCGTTGTGAGGAACAGCAGCGCTGCAAACATTATCTGTATTATTCTTTTCATGTTTCTTTGTATTAAAAGGGGGTGCAGCTGTCTCAGCTGCACCAACCAAGATAATATTTCCATCAGTTTTATTGGTGCCATCAGTTTTATTGGTGCACTTGAGACAAGTGCACCCCCTGATTGGCGACTATAGCTTCACGGTGCGGAACCGTCTCACGATGCCGATGACCAGCGCATGCGTATACGTGTGCTGCTTGAGGTTGTTCACGTTCGCCTGACGCCAGTCGCCGAGGTATCCGATGCGCCATGTAGTGTGCAGCGCGCGGAAGTCGAGCGTGAGCATCTGGCGCAGCGAGGGCGTAGACGCCACGGTTGTAGGCACGCAGTTGTGGTCGTAGTTGCCGCGCGAGAATATCTCGTAGTAAGATTGTCCGTAGTTGGGCGAGAACATCAGTCCGCAGAGCGGCGCCGACGCCTCGTAGTGCAGCGTGAACGGACGTTTCTGGCGCTTGAAAAGTCGGAAGTCGAAGTCGGCAGCAATGGTAGGTTTCAGCTGCAGGGCGAAGCGCGCCTGTGCAGGGTTGTTGCTTCCGCGTGTGTTGTAAAGAAAACCTGCGCTCAGCTCGGCTGTGCCGCCGGCAAGAAGGCGCAAGCCGCAACTGCCCACGGGCATTTGCCACTTGCGCAGCAGCGAGTAGCCGAACGTATATCCGCCCGCAATCTCACCGCCGTTGCCCGAGCGGTTGTCGGCAAAGGCGATGTTGCCCTCGTGCAGCAACTGGTGCACGAAGCGGGCAGAGTCGTTCTCGCGGCGCGTGTGCGAGATGAAGCGCACATCCGTGCCGCGGTATTTCTCGGGCGAGAGATAAGTGTCGAGAATATTGGTGTAGCCAACGCCCAGCATAAGAGCGTTCTCTCTTATGGGGTGCTGTTTCTGAGGCTGCTGTTGTAGGAGCTGCAGTTGTCTCAACTGCACCGACCTATCTGTATCTGGGTAATCTGGTGCAGTTGAGACAACTGCACCCCCTGCAACAGCATCCCCTGAGATACACCATAGTATGGCGACTAATAGACTAAAGATCCTCATTCTCAGTGAAAAGATTTAGTTGACCAGTCATTTCGTCTATCACCTGCTGCTGGCTCTTGCCCGCATCGGGGTCGAGATTCGTGTCGTCGTTGTCATTGCTCTCAGCGTCTTCGCCCTCCTCCTTTTCGGGTTCGGGGAAACGTGTAGGCTCCAGTTCCTTCACGTCGAGCACGTCGAACGTAGTGACGCGCTTGCCCTTCGCCTTGAAGCCCTTCACGGCGATGAACTCCTCGGCGTCTATCTCCAGCGGCGGGCGCTGCATCTCCGTTCCGTCGGGCGCTGTTGTGGGCGCAAGGCTCACCTCGAAGCGCGGGAACGGCGTGTCGGTGAGCATCACCAGCTTGCTCTTCGGGTTCTCGCCGATGTAGTTCTGCCAGCGCTTTGTAGCCTCCATACGGAAGCGCTTCAGGTAGAGGCAGTCGCCGTTGTCGGCGTCGAACAGCACAGCCGTCCACACCTTGTCCGGGTCCCACTTCTCTATGATCTTTATGTTGTCCTCGTAGTGGTTGTTGGCGTCGAACGTAGAGATGTAGAAGTTGCCGTCGTCGAGCACCACGAGTATCGAGTCCTCGTCGAAGAACTCGCCCAGCAAGCGTCCGTGCTCGTCGTAGTTCAAGCGGTTCACGTCGGGGTCGTACCACACCTTTCTGCCGCCCAGCGTAGAGTGGCCGTGGCTCTTCAGACCGATGCGGTGAATAGGGTTGCGCGTCACGAGGTTGCCCTTCGATGTGCGTCCCTTGATGCCCACCTCCGAGAAGTCCTTTTCGATGAAGATGTTTCTCAGGCGCGGGTTAGCCTCCAGCGTCACCTTTATCACCTCCGCCTCGCCGTTGGGGTTGGCTGTGAAGTAGAGGATGCGCGAGCCTGGTGTGCCCTGCGTGCAGTCGTATTCGCGACCCGCCGTCATTGTAGGCACGAAGAATCGCTTTATGTAAGAAGCGCCGCCCTTTCCGTCGCGGTAAACCACGTTGTATATGGTGCGCTTGTCGTTCTTCTTGAACACCTGCACGTGCAGAATGTTCTTTCCGACGAATATCTTGTCGGCTGCATGCACCATCTTGTACTTGCCGTCCTTGAAGAACACGATGATGTCGTCGATGTCTGAGCAGTTGCACACGAACTCGTCCTTCTTCAGACCCGTGCCGATGAATCCCTCGGCGCGGTTGATGTAGAGCTTCTGGTTGGCCTCCACAACCTTCGACGCCTCGATAGTGTCGAAGTTGCGAATCTCGGTGCGGCGTGGGTGGTCCTTGCCGTACTTCTCGCGCAGGAACTCGAACCAATGGATAGTCACCTCGGTCATGTGCGCCAGGTCGTACTCTATTTCTGCCAGCTCTGCCTTTATGCGTGCTATCAGTTCGTCGGCCTTGTCCTTGTTGTATTTCAGGATGCGCTGCATCTTTATCTCGAGCAGTCGCAGAATGTCGTCGCGCGTAATGTCGCGGTGGAACGAATACTCGAAGTTCTGCACGCGGAACACCTGCGTCTTGAACGGCTCCAGCTTAGAGTCGATGAAGTCGACCACCTCGTCCTGCGACTTAGCCTGCTCGAACTTCTTCTCCTTGTAGATGCGCTCCTCGATGAAGATGCGCTCCAACGACGAGAAGAAGAGTTGCTCCTCGAGCTCAGCCTTGCGTATCTGCAGCTCGCGGCGCAAGAGGCCCATAGTAGAGTCGGTAGAGTGGCGCAGCACGTCGCTCACGGTGAGGAAGCACGGCTTGTTGTTTTCGATGACACAGCAGTTGGGCGAGATGTTTATCTCGCAGTCGGAGAAGGCGTAGAGCGCGTCGATAGTCTTGTCGGACGACACGCCCGGCGCCAAGTGAACCTGAATCTCCACCTCGGCAGCCGTGTTGTCGTCCACCTTCTTAGCCTTTATCTTGCCCTTTTCGATGGCACGCAGAATGGAGTCGATGAGCGTAGACGTAGTCTTAGAGAACGGAATCTCGCGAATGACGATAGTCTTCGGGTCGAGCTTCTCTATCTTTGCGCGCACCTTCACCGAGCCTCCGCGCTGTCCGTCGTTGTACTTCGCAACGTCTATCGAACCGCCCGTAGGGAAGTCGGGGTAGAGGTGGAACTCCTCGCCGCGCAGATATGCGATGGCAGCGTCGCAGATCTCCACGAGGTTGTGTGGCAGAATCTTCGAGCTGAGACCCACGGCGATGCCCTCAGCGCCCTGCGCCAGCAGCAACGGGAACTTCGCCGGCAGCGTGATAGGCTCCTTGTTGCGTCCGTCGTAAGAGAGCTGCCAGTCGGTAGTCTTAGGGTTGAACACCACGTCGAGCGCGAACTTGGAGAGGCGTGCCTCGATGTAACGCGGCGCCGCAGCACGGTCGCCCGTGAGGATGTTACCCCAGTTGCCCTGACAGTCGACGAGCAAGTCTTTCTGTCCCATCTGCACGAGAGCGTCGCCGATGGAAGCGTCGCCGTGCGGGTGGAACTGCATAGTGTGTCCGACGATGTTCGCCACCTTGTTGAAGCGTCCGTCGTCCATGCGCTTCATCGAGTGGAGTATGCGTCGCTGCACAGGCTTCAAGCCGTCCTCGATATGAGGCACAGCGCGTTCCAGGATTACGTAGGATGCGTAGTCGAGGAACCAGTTCTGATACATTCCGCTAAGGTGGTGTACGGCAGATGCGTCGAAGCGGTTAACAGGCTTGTAGTCGGTGTGTTCGCTCGGCATCGTGTCTTTTATCTCGTCGTCCATATCTGATGTGGGTATATATAATTAATGTGTATTTTAATGCTTACAGGCAAAAGTACAAAATTTTTTCTAAAATCAAGCCGTGTTATTCAGAATAATAGTTGTAACTTTGTAAAGTAGCATTAAACATAAACATTCAAATGGGAGAATATATAGTATCGGCGCGTAAATACCGCCCGATGACGTTCGACTCGGTGGTGGGGCAGGCTGCTCTCACCGCTACGCTGAAGAACGCCGTGAAGAGTGGCAAGCTGGCGCACGCCTACCTGTTCTGCGGTCCGCGCGGAGTGGGCAAGACGACGTGTGCGCGCATCTTCGCCAAGGCAATCAACTGCATGAACCCCACGGCAGATGGTGAGGCATGCGGCGAGTGCGAGAGCTGCAAGGCGTTTGCGGAGGGTCGCTCGTACAACATCTTCGAGCTCGACGCAGCCAGCAACAACTCCGTAGAGCACATCAAGTCGCTCATGGAGCAGACACGCATACCGCCGCAGGTGGGCAAGTACAAGGTGTTCATCATCGACGAGGTGCACATGCTCTCGCAGGCTGCCTTCAACGCCTTTCTGAAGACGCTCGAGGAGCCGCCGGCTCATGTGGTGTTCATACTCGCCACCACCGAGAAGCACAAGATTCTGCCTACCATCCTCTCGCGTTGTCAGATATACGACTTCGAGCGAATGACCGTAGAGAACACCATCAACCACCTGAAGCATGTGGCTGAGAAGGAAGGCATCACGTACGAGGAGGAGGCTCTGGCGCTCATAGCCGAGAAAGCCGACGGCGGAATGCGCGACGCGCTCTCCATCTTCGACCAGACGGCGAGCTTCTGCCAGGGCAACATCACGTACGAAAAGGTGATAGAAGACCTCAACGAGCTGGACGCCGACAACTACTTCAAGTTTGTCGACTACGCATTGGCGAACAAGGTGAGCGAGTGCATGGTGCTCTTGAACTCGATTATAGAAAAGGGCTTCGACGGCGGCAACCTCATCAACGGACTCGCCTCGCACGTGCGTAACGTGCTCATGGCTAAGGACGAGCAGACGCTGAAGCTGCTCGAGGTGAGCGAGCAGCAGCGCGCCAAGTACAGCGCGCAGGCTAAGGCGTGCCCGACGCAGTTCCTCTACAAGGCTCTGAAACTGATGAACCAGTGCGATCTGAGCTACCGACAGAGCAGCAACAAGCGCCTGCTCGTGGAGCTGACGCTTATCCAGGTGGCGCAGATCACGCAGCCGGAGGATGCCGACAGCGCGGGGCGTAGCCCCAAACAGCTGAAAACCCTGTTCAAACTTCTTGATTTCACCCGGACGAAAGCGGCTCAGCAGGTGGCTGCTCCGGGCAATGCGGCATCTGTGGCTTCGGCTCAGTCGGATGTCGCCCAAACCGTTGCTGCCCAGCAGCAGGCTCCGGCAGCATCTGCGGCAGGTGGATCAACCAATGCAGCTGCGCCTTCTGCAGCTTCTTCTGCAGCGTCTACGGCTTCTTCTGCAGCGAAACCCGCAGCGGGCGGTCCGCGCCTTAAGCTGTCGTCGCTCGGCATGACCTTCCAAAGCCTACAGCGCAAGGAGGCTGTGGCTGCGAAGAAGGAGGCTGAGGTGACGAACAAGGACGAGAACGAGCAGTTCACGCAGGAACTCCTCGAGCTGCAATGGCTCTCGATGTGCAATCGTATGCCGCAGAAGATGGTGGGCCTCGCCTCCAGAATGAAGAACATGCAGCCGCGCATAGCCAACTTCCCCGACATCGAAGTGCTGGTAGACAACCAGATGCTGCTCGACCAGGTTAACGAGATAAAGGGCCGCATCCGCGTTACGCTCGCCAAGGCTCTGCACAACGGCGGCATCACTCTCTCGCTACGCCTCGCCGAGGCTGAGGAGATAAGTCGCCGAAAGACAAAGAAAGAGGTGTACGACGAACTGATGCAGCAGAAGGAAGTGAAGGCGTTCGTGGAGTCGTTAGGGCTGGAACTTGTTTAAAAGTAAAAAAGTAAAAAGAGCTTTTAGAAGTAAGAAAGATAAAAAGTTAGGGCTGGATTCCAAACAAGGATTCCAGCCCTAACTTCTTTTGGTGCTTAGTATATTGGTTTCACAACTTCAACTCTCATTCCAAGTGCATTGACGATTTGGTAGAATGCGCCAACACTTGGAACGATAATTCCATTTTCTACTTTAGAAATATACGACTTTGTAGAGTTGATACGTTTAGCCAATTCTGTTTGTGTGATTTTGGCCTCTTTGCGCGCATCAAGCAATATCTGACCTGAATAGAAGGAAAGTGCTTCCTCTTCGGCTTTCATACGCTCCGGAGTACCTTCCTTGCCGAACTTCTTGTCAAGAACGAGATCGTAATCAACGATTTGATGATTGTTTGTCTGCATAATATGCCTCCTTTATCTTTAATGCTTTTTCTATTTCTTTTGACGGTGTCTTCTGGCTCTTCTTTTGGAATCCATTGAACAATACAACGATTTTTCCTTCATCAAATATGAAAAATACACGAAAGATGTTTCCTCCATATTCTGTACGCAATTCATACAGACCATCCTTGATAAGTTTTATAAACTTCGTAGGGAGTCTGTCCTGTGTCTTGAGTAGAAGAAGTCCATACTGAATCTTTTCCTGCTCTTTTTCCTTCAAGGTACTCATGAATGCTTCGAAATAACCGCCGTATGTAAATATCCGTCGTTCCATAGTGCAAAGATAATAGAAGTTGTCAAATCTTGCAACTTTTTGCAAGCTTTAATTGAATATTTGTTGTCCGCATCGACCGCCGTCCGCATCGGCACCGAACACTGCAGATTACTTCTCCACAATGCTTTCGATGTACTTGCACACCATGTTGATGCCTTTCAGATTGTCGCCACCCTCGGGTATGATAATATGAGCGAAGCGCTTTGTAGGCTCGATGAACTGCTCGTGCATTGGCTTGAGCACCTTCAGATAGCGGTCGACAACCATAGAGACGGTGCGTCCGCGGTCGATGGTGTCGCGCTGAATGTTGCGTATGAGTCGCTCGTCGGGGTCGCAGTCGACGAAGATGCGCAGGTCCATCATGTCGCGCAGGCGCTTGTTGAGCAGCGTCATGATGCCCTCCACTATTATCACCGGCTTCGGCTCTACGTGTATCGTCTCCTTCTCGCGGTTGCACTTCAGGTACGAGTATGTAGGCTGCTCGATTGCGCGGCCCTCGCGCAGATCGTTAATCTGCTTTATGAGCAGTTTCCAGTCGAAGGCGTCGGGATGGTCGAAGTTGATGGCACGGCGCTCCTCTTCGGTCATGTGCGACGTGTCGTTATAGTACGAGTCGAGCGGCACTACAGCCACGTGGTGCGGCGGCAAAGCCTCTACTATCTTTTTCACTACCGTTGTCTTGCCGGAACCAGTGCCGCCGGCAATACCTATTATCGTAATCTTGTCGTTTGTCATAATCTTATTCTTATTGATATATTGCGCTGAACATTCTGCTGTAGAACTCGGCTTTGCGCTCGGGTTTCATGGGGTAGGCGCGCGAGCTGCTGGGCATGCGCCAGAGGCGTAGCGTGCGGTCGGCGAAGGCGAACTGCACGTTCTCGCCCACCTTCGGCTGCGTCTTTATGTCGAAGCAGGAGCAGAGCACGTCGGTGGCTTTCTGCCCCGTGGTGACGATGTCGGTGAGCTCGGGCAGCGAGTCGACCATCGCCTTCAGGTCTGTCGGCTCCACTACCTCCAGGTCTTTGTCAGACGCCGTGTTCTTCAGACGGCGCACCTCCGTCGCCGTGTCGTACATGCCTATGCGATGCTCGTTGAGGAACGGGACGATGAGGTCGAGTCGGAACGTCTTGTGCTCGGTGTCGACGAAGTGGAGCTTGTCGCTGTAGAAGCACAGTCCGAAGATGCGCCACATGTCGTTGGTGAAGTTGGGGTAGTAGAAGCGCATCGACCAGCGCTGCTCGCCCGGCGGAAAACTGCCCAGCATGAGCAGTCGGCAGCCGTCGGGGAGGAATGGGGTGAACGGATGGCGCTCGGTATTCATTACTTCTGCTCCTTCACCAGGTACACTACTACCGGCAAGTGGTCTGAGTAGCCGTCGAGCCATACGCCGCCTGCTGTAGTACGCTTCGGCGCACCCTTGTATCTGCCCTCGCTCTGTATGAGATACGGGCGAATGTGAATCTGGTGCTGGAAGTACTTCAGCGTAGAGAAGTCTTTAGAGCCGTTGGCGTTGAGCAGATTCGGCGTCATCACTATCTGGTCGAAAAGGTTCCATGTGCCGTTGTAGAAGAGCGTGCCCTTGCCCTGCTTTGTGAGCAGGTTGTACCAAGGGTTGTACATGTCGTCCTTGCCCGTCTTCTCGATGGTAGGCTTGCAAGAGAGCGCCTCGGTCATCGACTTGTTGGTAGGGTCGTCGTTCATATCGCCCATCACGAACACCTTGCACTTCTTGTCGGCACGCAGCAGCGAGTCCTTCACGGCACGCACCTGTCTGCCTGCCACCTCGCGATAGTAGGACGTTGTGAAGCGGCTGGGCCAGTGGCACACGATTACGGCTACCGGCTCGCCGGCGAGAGTGCCGCTCACGGTGAGGAATCCGCGTGTGATGAAGTTGGAGTCCTTAGGCTCTTCGGGCACGTAGGGCACGAGGCGCACGTTCTTCACGGTGAAGAAGCGCGGGTTGTAGAGCATGGCGCAGTCGATGCCGCGGCGGTCGGGTCCCTCTACGTGTACATATTTATATCCGCGCTGCTTCAGCGGAGCCTGCGCTGTGAGGTCGTCGAGCACCTTCGAGTTCTCCACCTCCGACATGCCTACTATGGCGCAGCCGATGCCCGGCAGCTTGTCGGTGCCAAGGTCGGCGATAGCCTGCGCCATGTTGCGCAACTTGTGGGTGTACTTCAGTCCGTTCCACTTGTACGAGCCGTTGGGCAGGAAGTCGTAGTCGCGCTTGCCCTCGTCGTGGCAAGTGTCGAAGAGGTTCTCCTGGTTGTAGAAGCCTACGGCGTAGAGGTTAAACTTTTTCTGTGCCGATACTCCGAGAGTGATGCAGAGGAGCAAGGCGAGGATAAAAAGATTCTTTTTCATTTTAGTTATTTGCTTTTTTATTCTTGTTTCGTTTAATACATGAGTATATAGTGCAAAGTTACAGTAAATCCTTATTATTGCACCCTGTTTCATGCTTTTTTTGCATTAAAATACAAAACGTTACGCCCTTTTTGTGTGTTGCAGCATTGAAACACTATATTAATATAAATAAAGTTGGGAAACATTTCTTTAATTGAATAAAAATGTGTTACTTTGCAATCTATTTCTTTTGCTGCATGCGGCAGGCTTGCGAGCTTTCCGTGGATAGGATGAGACCTTTGCACGGCTGGCTGAAGTAGGGAAAATGTAGCAGCAGCGATATAACGAAATTTCATTAAATAATTATAAACACTTACATGCAAAAGAAGCTTAAATTAGCAGTGCTGGCAATGTGCTGCGCTCCGTCTGCATTCGCACAGACAGCAGCCGACTCGATCGGCTTCCACAGCGAAGCGGCGAGCGAGGCTGCCTTCACTTTCACAGAGGCACAGCTCGGTGAGGACGACGACATGACACAGAACGTGACCATCGTCAACTCTAACACCGACATCTATGCCAGCCAGGTGGGCTATCTGTTCTCACCGGCACGTTTCCGCTATCGTGCATTCGATCAGAAGTACAACGAAGTTTATCTCAACGGATTGCTGCTGAACGATATGGAGAGCGGACAGTTCCGTTACTCTCAGGTGGGCGGTCTGAACAACATGACACGCAACCAGGAGTTCGCCCTTCCGTTCGAAAGCAACAACTTCGCAATGTCAGGCATGGGCGGATCGAACAACTACAACTTCCGTCCGTCGGCAATGCCCGTAGGCCACCGCTTGACAGTAAGCGGCGCCAACCGCAACTATACCCTGCGCGGCATGTACTCGTACAGCAGCGGACTCTCTGAGAAGGGATGGGCGTTCACCGGCAACGTGAGCTACCGCTGGGCACGCAACGGATACGTAGAGGGCACATTCTACAACTCGCTCTCTTACTTCCTCGCCGTGCAGAAGGTGATGGGCAACCACAGCCTCTCGCTCTCTACATGGGGCAACCCGACGGAGCGCTCTACACAGGGCGCTGCAACGGACGAGGTCTACTGGCTCGCCAACAACCGCTACTACAACCCCTACTGGGGCTACCAGAACGGCAAGAAGCGCAACTCGCGCGTCGTGAACGACTTCGCTCCGAGCGCCATCCTCACATGGGACTGGAACTTCAACGAGAACTCGAAACTCACTACGTCGTTCTTCGGCAAATACTCTATGTACAAGAGCACAAAGCTCAACTACAACAACGCCGACAACCCGCATCCTAACTACTGGAAGAACCTGCCGTCGAGCTACTACGACGTATGGTACGGCAACAACGACTCGTATCGCACGGAGCAGGCTTACGAAGACTGGAAGACATCGTACGACTACTGGCGCGCATCGAAGGCTAACCGACAGATCAACTGGGACCGCCTCTACTATGCTAACAAGAACACGGCAGCTCAGGGCGGCGACGCTATGTACTATATCCAGGCTAAGCACAACGACAACCTCATGTTCTCGCTCGCTTCTACCTTCAACCACCAGATTGACAAGGACAAGAAGTTCAACGTAGGCGTGATAGCTGCCACAAACAAGGCTATGCACTACCAGACAATGGAGGACCTGCTCGGCGCTTCTCAGTTCCATAATATCAACACTTATATTATCTCTGACAAGTACACCGCAGCTTCGCCCGAGGCACAGTACGACCTCAACCATCCTAACGCTGTAGTGAAGGAAGGCGACCGCTTCGGCTACGACTACAACCTCTTCATCAATAAGGGAAAGCTCTGGACATCGTACACCGAGAACTTCGGACCGCTCAACTATACCGTGGCTGCCCGACTCGGCTACACATCTATGCAGCGCGAAGGCAAGATGCGCAACGGTCTTGCTGCTAACAACTCGTTCGGCAAGAGCAAGACAGCGGAGTTCGTTGACGGCGGATTCAAGTTCGGCTCTAACCTCACGCTCGGACACGGCAACGTGCTCACACTCGGCGTAGGCTACGAGCATCGCGCTCCTGAAGCACGTGCGGCATTCATGTCGCCGGAGGTGAACAACGACTTCGTTCAGGGTCTCAAGAACGAACGCATCTTCAGCACAGAGCTCGGCTATATGTACGAGAACTCTTGGCTCCACCTCAACCTCAAGGGCTACTACAGCCGCATGACCAACGTTTCCGACTGGCAGAACTTCTATAACGACGACACCAACTCGTTCATCTACGTGTCGATGACCGATATGAACAAGTCGTACTACGGTGCGGAGCTCGGCGCCAAGTTTAAGCTCACCAGCTTCCTCGACGTGAAGCTCATCGGTACAATCAGCGAGGCGAAGATCACGAACAACTCTAAGCTCTGCTACATGGAGTCGACAAGCGCTACGCTGCACGGCACAGGTCAGGAAGGCGAGAACTACGACTACATACACAACAAGGGCATGCGCGACAGCGGCACACCGCTCACAGCGCTCAGCCTCGGCGTAAGCTACCACCAGAAGGGTTGGTTCATCGATCTCAACTGCAACTACTACGACCGCATCTATCTGTCGTACTCGCCCAACTACCGTTTCGACGAGAACATCAAGCGTCGTAACGACGTGATGAAGGCGCTCGACCGTCCTATCATCAACGACGTGACCGGCGAAATCATCCCCGGCGCACTCGACCAGGCTAAGGGACACGGCGGATTCATGCTCGACGGCTCAATCGGTCGCAGCATATATCTCAAGCACGGCTCGTTGTCAATCAACCTCATGGTGCAGAACATCCTCAACAACCGCAACATCGTTACTGGCGGTTACGAGCAGAGCCGAAGTGGATACACACAGAGCGCTAACCTGCGCGGATATTCGTTCGAGAAGAACCCGTTCAAGTTCTACGCTTTCGGTACAAACGGTATGCTGAACATTACTTATAAATTCTAAATCACAGAAAGAAGATGAAAAGTTTAAAATATCTGAAACTCGCGCTCTTCGCGCTTGTTATAGGTCTTTCGGCTACATCTTGTATGGATGACGACTGGACAGACCCTACTGGCGAGGTGGCACCGTTCGGCAACAACCAGCTTCAGGAGACCAACGTCGTTAACATCGCCGACTTGAAGTCGAAGTACAGCGCGCTGCTGAAGGACAAGGTGAACGACACCGTACGCATCGCCGACGGTGTGCAGATAAAGGCTCGCGTAACGGGCAACGATATCTCTGGCAATATCTACAACCAGATCATGCTCGAGGACGCTACCGGCGGCATCGTCATCAGCGTTGCTCAGGGCGGTATGTGCGGTCAGCTGCCTATCGGTCAGGAAGTGCTCATCGACCTCGGCGGACTCTACTACGGCGCTTACCGTACACAGCCGCAGATTGGCGTTCCGTACACCGACTTCAAGAAGAACCAGACTTACCCGAGCCGCATCAGCCGCACCGAATGGCAGACTCGCTTCAAGATTCTCGGCAAGGCAGACGCTTCGCTCGTCGTGCCTCATGTGTTCGAGACTTCAGAAATCAGCACTCTCAACAACGAGACTGTGGCACATAAGTACACAGGACAGATCGTAACGCTGAAGGGTGTTGAGTTCGACACCGCAGACGGCAAGGTTACATTCGCTCCCGAGGCAGAAGGTGCTGCAACAGGCTATGGCGTTACACGCTACTTCAAGGGCTACACCGCCCAGAAGAAGCAGATAGGCATCCGCACAAGCTGCTACGCTAAGTTCGCTGCAGAGACATTGCCGAAGGGCAAGCTCAACGTAACCGGTATTCTCACCGTCTACAAGACCAGCGCAACGTCGTCTTACGGCACAACCGTACAGCTCGTTCTGCGTTCGCAGTCTGATATCGAGGTGCTCGAGCCGGAGAAGAACAAATAAAGCCTTTGCGATATAGCATTATTGGCAGCAAGGCTATCCACATTATTATTAATATACAACAAGCAAACAAACAAAAGAATATGAAAAAGATATTTTTCTCAATGCTCGTCGCAGCGATGACGGCATTCACATTCACAAGCTGTGAGGACGTTCCCGAGGCTTATGAAATTCCTGGTGGCGGCAACGGCGGCGGTTCAACCGAAATGACAGGCAATGGTACCGCAGAAAGTCCTTACACTGTAGAGGACATCAAGAAGTCGGGCGCCACTGGCAGCAATGTCTTCGTTAAGGCTTACATCGTAGGCTTCGTTCCCGGCAAGGCTATCGACGAGGCTAAGTTCACAGCCGAGGGTTGTGAGGTTGCAAGCAACGTTCTCATCGCAGCTTCTGCTGACGAGACTTCTGTTGACAACGTAATGCCGGTACAGCTTCCAGTAGGTGATGTTCGCAACGCAATCAACCTCAAGGACAATCCTGCAAACTACAAGCAGGAGGTGGTTCTCTGCGGTAACATCGAGGCTTACTTCGGCAAGACCGGTCTGAAGTCGGTAGTTTGGGCTAAGCTCGGCGACAAGGAGTTCGGTGCAAAGCCTGGTACAGAGGCTGGCGGCGATACAGGAGCTGCTGGCACACCGAAGGGCACTGGTACAAAGAACGATCCGTTCAACAGCGTAGCTGCGAATGCTGAGGCAAGCAAGCTGGCTGCAAACGCAGTGTCTGAGCAGGGCTACTACATAAAGGGTAAGGTAGTATCTGTAAAGGAGGCTTTCTCTGCACAGTATGGCAACGCTTCTTTCTACATCTCTGACGACGGCAAGGCAGACGGACAGTTCCTCGTGTTCCGTTCGCTCTATCTCGGCAACCAGAAGTGGACAGAGGTCAGCCTAACATCGCTGAAGGCGACGAGGTTGTGGTTTACGGCAAGCTCACCAACTACTACGGCAATACTCCTGAGACTGCTCAGGGCACTACATACCTTGTGTCTGTAAACGGCAAGACAGAGGGCGGTTCTACTGGTGGCGAGGACAAGCCGGGCGAGGACAAGCCTGCAGGCAATGGCAATATCGCTATCAACGGCACAACACTCACACTCTCTAACCCGAGCGTTCAGGCTGGTGCAACAACAGTAGAGGTGGTTCCTGGCGACTTCTATACAGAGAATGGTACTGAGGTTACAACCATCACTCTTAAGGACGGCACAAAGATCGTCTTCGACGCAAACGGCGAGAAGAATGGTCCGAAGTATTACACAGGTGCTAACTACTCTAACATCCGTGTTTACAAGAACAACATGATTACATTTGAGGGTCACAAGGCAATCGCTAAGATAGAGTTCAGCTGCGATGTAGACAAGAATAAGAATGTCAATTGCGTTGGTAACGAGACTGCTACTGTTGTTATCGACGGCAAGACAATGACTTATACAAACGTCTTCAAAGAGGCTTCTGGCGGTGGCGTTCAGTTGCGTATAAACAAGATCGTAATCACATACGCCAAGTAATAGGCTTATTTACTATCGTAAGTAATACGATTCTTTAATATTCCAAGCCGTTTCAAACATTGAAGCGGCTTGGAATTTTTGTTTTCAAAAATTTGTGGGTCTCATAAAAAAGTCGTAACTTTGCATCCGCTAAGCGTTTGAAAGCGAATTATTTATTTAACACTATAACAATTTAAACAAAATGAAGAAGGGAATTCATCCAGAAAACTATCGCCCCGTCGTATTCAAGGATATGTCCAACGGCGATATGTTCCTTACAAAGTCTACATGCAAGGCTACAGAGACAGTAGAGTTTGAAGGCGAAACTTACCCAGTAGTAAAAGTCGAAATCTCAAGCACATCTCACCCGTTCTATACTGGTAAGAGCAAGC
>ERZ1031954.56-NODE-56-length-44207-cov-7.244791_pt1 | contig 44207 bp, 42 predicted proteins | sample MGYA00516701_ERZ1031954 | MGnify/ENA primary metagenome ERZ1031954 (study PRJEB33719, sample SAMN04261284) | wastewater metagenome | biome: rural village; feature: human; material: feces | host: Homo sapiens | place: El Salvador | collected 2013-01-07 ...
GCTTGGGGCAAGCTTGTAAAGCTTGAGGATAGCACTGCAAACTCCGTCGGCACTCTCAACCCGTTCCGTTACCGTGGTTACTACTACGATACGGAAACCAGCCTGTATTACCTGCAAACACGCTACTATGACCCCGAAGTAGGTCGTTTCATCAACTCCGACGCTTTTGCATCTACTGACATAAGCGGTGTACTGAGCACCAATATGTTCGCATACTGCGAGAATCGCCCAACGATCGGCTCAGACCCCACAGGCGAGTGGGTTCATCTTGCAATAGGTGCGGCTGTAGGAGTGGCATCATTGTATATTTCGGATGTGCTGTTTAATTTGGCTAACGGAGAAAGCTTTGCTTCGTCTTTGACGAAAACATCGTCTCTATCAGATTATTGCGTTGCCGCTGCCAGCGGTGCTTTGTCCGCTACCGGAATTGGAGCGATAGGTTCCTCTATTGTTAATGCTTCAATTAGTGGAACAGCGTATATGGTTAATGAGTATGCTAATGGACGCAATCCGGATGTTGTACAAATGGGGAAAACGATGCTTGAAAGCGGCGTGTCTGCTTTAATTGGAGGCAAGGGCGCTGATGGCAAAAAATTAACTGGAATTTACAAAACATCTAAACTGAAACTTAAAACTGCGGTTTCTAATAAAAAGACAAACATGTACAAAGAGAAAATTAAAACAGTAAGAAAGTCTGCAATAAAGTCTAGCATCTCGACATTCTTGGGAAATCTAGTTTCTGTTTTTAGAAATAGAAACTAGTGGTGATAGATATATTTCTATGAGGACAACACATGAATGATAAAAAATATCCATTTGCCAATCGAGAGTATAGACTAGCGCATAAAAAGAACATATTCTTTAATGCGTTAATTTACACATGTATTGCTGTAAACTGGTGGGTGATTTATTTTACATGTCGAAGCAATTATTTGGCAATAATTGCAGTTGCCTTTACATGTATTATACCGCTAAAGTATTTTGATTTTCTCAAGGCTAATAACGATATAAAATCTAACATCATTAATTCTGTGGTTTTTGTTGTTTTGTGTACATACTTTTGGAATCAGTATCGGATAAAACTGTTAATACCGTTTTTTGAGGGTGAGGGCTGCGTGCTTGTAATTGCTGCAATATTCTTTTGCAATAATCGAATTGGGCATAGAAAGTGACTGGTCACGAACACCTACAAGCCTAATAACGGCTTGCTCCAGCAGCAGAAGTACGGAAACGAGTTCACAGTCGGTCACAACTACGATTCCCTTGACAGGGAAACATCGAGGTCGTACAATGGTACTACGAAGTTCTATTGGACTTACAATGCCGACGGCAATCTCGCCCGCTATTCCGAGAACGGCAACCGAGTTCTGACCTATCTCTACGACGACATAGGCAGGCTCTTGCAGGTCAGCGGCAACGACGGCAGCTATGTCAAGACCTCGTATGACGAGCTCGACAAGTCCACCGACCTGCACTACAAGTTCAACGGTCAGCGTCGTGATGTGTACTTCAACTATTACAACATGGACAACCTGCCGCTAAATGTTAAGTTTGGTACGGATTCGAAGTACATCATCGAGAACAATTATGATGAGCTCACAAGGCTCAAGTTCAAGACCTACACTATTCCGAGCACCGGCAGTAAGATAAATACATCTTACAGCTATGTTGATTGGAGCGGAAACAACAGTAACCGCACGACAGGTACAGTCCGTGGCATAGACTATACCTATGTTACTGGCGGCTTGACTACACACGACCGTTGGTATACCTATGACAATGTAGGCAATATACTGACTGAGAAGGTATGGACTTCCGACGATACGAAGCCGCTGCGTGAGAAGTACACCTACGATGCCAAGAACCAGCTTGTCCGTCATGATTCCGCAACATTAAAGGCTACCTACACCTACGCATACGATGCAGGCGGCAATATAACCACCAAGAAGATTTATGCGTATACGACCGATAGTCTTGACGGCAAAACGCCGACCGAAACCATCAATTACACCTATGGCAACTCCGCATGGGGAGATGAGCTTACATCATACGGCAATGAGAGCATCGAGTATGACAAGATAGGCAACCCTACACTTTACCGTGGTTGGGGTATGACATGGCAGGGCAGGCAGCTTACAAAAGCGGTAAAGGATAAAACAGTTACCTTTACTTACGATTCTGAAGGCATCCGAACCAGCAAGAGTGACGGCACAAATACGACGAAATACCTGCTCAACGGCACGCAGATTCTCGCCCAGAAAACCGGCAGCACGACCCTGAGCTTCTTCTACGACCAGCAGGGTAACCGTGTCGGCATGGCCGACGGCAACAACCACTTCTACTATTACATCTACAATGTACAAGGTGATGTAATAGCCCTTGCCGATGCCTCCACCGGCAAGCTCGTCGTAACCTACACCTACGATGCTTGGGGCAAGCTTGTAAAGCTTGAGGATAGCACTGCAAACTCCGTCGGCACTCAAAACCCCTTCCGCTATAGAGGTTACTACTACGATACGGAAACAAGCCTATATTACCTCCAGTCTCGCTACTATGACCCCGATACAGGCAGGTTTATATCCCCTGACAAGTACACTACAACGGGTCAAGGTGTGATAGGCAACAACATGTTTGCCTACTGCAACAATAACCCGATACAGTACAAAGATGATAACGGAGATATATGTATTCCGGCTGCGATAATTGGCGGAGCAATCAATGCTGGCGTCAGCATAATGTGCTCCATATTTGATGCTGCGGCGAGCGGTAAACAATTAGATGCAAGAATAGTAGTACAGGATGCTGCGGTCAGCTTTGTCACTGGATTTGTCTCAAATATGTTTGAGACGGAAGCAATAGTACATGCGGCTCGAGCTGCGGTTAATGTTTTCGAAGCAGGATATTCGTTTGCCACCACGCTCTCCCGAGGAGGAACTCTTGAAGATGCTGTCGTAGATGCTGCTAATACTGTCGTGACTGGTAGAATTGCAGGTAAAGCGGGGGATGCAGCTGTAAGTGGCGCTAAAAAATGTCTTTCTACTACGGCGGCGGAAAATATAGCGTCTGGCTTTGCAACTATGTGTAAGTCGGCATTAGATAAGGTCGGTAAGGGTCTTTTTAGCTTGTTTTTCGGAGCAAGAAATAAGTCTGCTGTCAATCCTCACCGAGAAGTGAGAATCCACGCTTTCGGAGGTTGACAATGAGAAGCAGTATTAATGTGCAGATACATGATGACTATGTTGCAATTGACTCACGAAAGAATGCAAAAGAAATGGCGCTTGCGCTCCTTGCAGTTTCACCTATTTGCCTCATTGACTGGATTTTAGAGTGGGTCGGATGGGCTAAGCCTAACGATCCGAAAATTGCATCGGCGTTTATAATTGCAATACTTTTAGCTGCTTTTATAGGAGTAGCCATTGAAGCAAGTGCGACATTTAGGTTTGACAGAAAAGGTGCAACACGCAAGATGCTAAAAAACTATGTTGTGTTCATCCCATGGGAAGAAATGAAGTATATTGGCGTCTGTCTTGCTTCGGATACTAGGTTCACTGCCCGATACGAGATATTGCTTTCAAAGATACCCTATTCAGAGTTCAAAGGGTATCATACAATGCTTCACAGATGGCGTGATTCCAAGTCTTTTATTAGACTTTTGTACATCAGTGATGAGCTCTATGAAAAAATCCTTGAATTCAGCGGCGGCGAACGAAACATAGAATAACCCCCAGAGCAGATAGGCAAACGCCTATCTGCTCTTTTTAAATGTTGACGAAATCGGGGGATAATGGTAGGATAAAAGCATGATTTAATCACTTCCTGTGATGAGTTGGATATGGCAGGGCAGGCAGCTTACAAAAGCGGTAAAGGATAAAACAGTTACCTTTACTTACGATTCTGAAGGCATCCGAACCAGCAAGAGTGACGGCACAAATACGACGAAGTACCTGCTGAACGGAACGCAGATTTTGGCGCAGAAGACCGGCAGCACGACCCTCAGCTTCTTCTACGACCAGCAGGGCAACCGTGTCGCCATGGCGGATGGTAGCAACAAATTCTATTATTACATCTACAATGTACAAGGCGATGTAATAGCCCTCGCCGATGCCTCCACCGGCAAACTCGCCGTAACCTACACCTACGACGCATGGGGCAAGCTCGTGGAGCTCAAGGACACCACCGCAAACTCCGTCGGCACTCTCAACCCCTTCCGATACCGTGGCTACTACTACGATACGGAAACCAGCCTGTATTACCTCCAGTCCCGTTACTATGACCCCGACACCGGCAGATTTATCTCTGCCGACGGCCAGTTAAACGAGGGCGTTCTCGGCTGCAATATGTTTGCATATTGCGAAAACAACCCTGTCAATGGCAGCGATCCTGACGGCAACATGGCAAGTTGGCTAAGAAAAACACTTGGAGCAGTTGCGGTAGTTGCAGCAGTTGCATTAGTTGCAGCGATTACTGTTAGCACAGCTGGTGCGGGGACTGCGGCTGCTGTAATTGCAATGGGTGCAGCAAAGGGAGCAGCAATTGGAATGGCCACTGGTGCGGCAATAGGAGGAGCGATTGCGGCTAAGGAGTATAGAGATTCTACAGGCAGTTTGAAGGGGGCAGGAAAAGCAGTATTAAACGGAATGGCTGATGGAGCATTGAAAGGATCTATTTCAGGCGCAATTACTGGTGCTGCAAGTAATATCGTTAAGGTTGGGCGAGCAGCGCAAGCGTGGGATTCATCATCAAAAGGTGGATCGTGGACGAATATGTCTGATCATTTCAACAAACATGTCATTAATGAAGGCAAACAGTCGATGACAAAAAATGTTATCACCTATACTAATGATGCTAAAGCACTGTGGAATAGCACAAATGGTGCAGGTAGATTGATGAGTTCTGGAAGTATAAGGATTGATGCAATGGGTGCTGGTGGATTTTTCTCCCAGACTGGGCTTATTCGCTCGTTTTTCTATAAGTGAGGGAAGCGGCATGGAAAAAATCACTAGTGATGAAAGAGCGCTGCTTAATTCATTTTTGAATTTGCCAATTCCTGAGTTCATAAAGGAGTTTTCTGGTGATGAATTTGACCTAATGGATTGTTACGAGATTGGCTTTATGTATGCGAAAGAACTGCTGAGAGGGAAAAAAATTAATCCGGCATTGTCACCTTGGGGCGATGGAAAAAGCTTGATTTTTGAGCCTGAATATTCAATGCTTTTGATGGATGTTCTTCGTTATAGTCAGAGCAAAGATGTTTGTGATTATTGTCAAATATATATAGCTCTACTTAAAGTCTTGAAAAAGCACTGTGTTTGAAATAAGGAAGGCCATAGGAACTAATCAGAGCTACACCTACGACGATGACGGCAATCTCATAAGTGCAAAGGACAACGCAGGCCGCCACGAAAGCTATAACTACAATAACGCCAGCGACATGACCAAGCTGACCACGGCGGACAACAAGGCGTATAAGTTCACATACTCGGACAAATACAAGCATCGCATGCTCAGCGCCACCTCCGAGTCCTCGGGCGTGAAGAACAGCTTCACCTACGATGGAAGCGGCAACCTCACAAAAATGAGGGTGGACAAGTCCGGCTACGCAAAGTATATTGAGCAGGGATCTACCTACACGAGCAACGGAAATTACCTCGCCACATCCACAGCCGCAAATGGGTATTCGACGACCTACAATTACAACGCCTACAAAGGCACACTCAAGAGTGTTACCGATGCAAACGGCAAGGAAACTAAGTACACCTACGATGCCAATACTGACCGCATGACCTCTGTTGAAGCTGTTGACACGGCAAGCACCGCCGTTAACTCAAAGGTCGAATATACCTATGCTAAGAACGGTCAGCTCATGAGCATCAAGTCCCCGGGCAGCAGCCCCACCTACAACTTTGTTTATGACAAGTGGGGCAATAACACCGAGGTCAAGGTCGGCAACCAAACGCTCGTGACGAATACCTATAAGTCTAATAACGGCTTGCTGACGCAGCAGAAGTACGGAAACGAGTTCACCGTCGGTCACAGCTACGATTCCCTTGACAGGGAGACTTCGAGGTCGTACAATGGAACTACGAAGTTCTATTGGACTTACAATGCCGACGGCAACCTCGCACGCTACTCCGAGAACGGCAACAGGGTGCTGACCTATCTATACGATGACATAGGCAGGCTCTTGCAGGTGAGCGGCAACGACGGCAGCTATGTCAAGACCTCGTATGACGAGCTCGACAAGTCTACCGACCTGCACTACAAATTCAACGGCCAGCGCCGTGATGTGTATTTCCACTATTCCGACAAAGATAACCTGCCGCTTGATGTTAAGTTCGGCACCGGTACGGCGTATGCTGTCACGCTTGACAAGTGCGCTTTGATATCGTACAATGTCGGCAACAAAATATAATACAACTGCGCAGCTTCGCCACCGGGTGGAGCTGATAAGCGTCAGGTTTTCCGTCGTTAGGTCTTAGAAGAGGGAAAACGCTGGCGCTTTTTTAGGGGGTTTTACCGTGCTTACAAATCCGATAAAGAACCTGACAAAACGTGAATGGTTGCTTTGGATGGCGTCGCTTGCCATCGTTATAATATCAAATGCCGTTGGAGATAAGCTCGACCTGCTGACGCTGCTTGCGGTGAGCATCGGTGTGACCGCACTCATTTTTGCAGCAAAGGGCAATGTGTGGGCGCAGATACTTATGGTGTTTTTCAGCATTCTCTACGGCATCATCTCGTGGCGCTTTCGCTACTGGGGCGAGATGATAACCTACCTCGGCATGACGCTGCCCATGGCAGTGTGGTCGACGGTCACATGGCTGAAAAATCCGGCCAAAAGCGGGCACGAGGTAGCCATTGCGAAGCTGCGTGCCAAGCATTTTGCGCTCCTTGCGGTGTTCACGGCTGCGGTGACGCTCGTGTTTTACTTCATCTTAAAAGCCCTCGACACGCCAAACCTCGTGATAAGCACCGTTTCCGTCACGACCAGCTTTTTGGCTGCGTCGCTGACGATGCTGCGCTCGTCGTACTACGCTCTCGGCTATGCTACAAACGACCTTGTGCTCATCGTGATGTGGGTACTGGCGTCCGTGCAGGACACGGTGTATATCCCCGTTGCCGTAAACTTCGCCATCTTCTTTCTGAACGACATGTACGGCTTCATCTGTTGGAAGCAGCGTGAGAGGCGGGATGACTTGACTTGACCGCCGGTTGCCTATATAATGGAAGCAAGAAAGTTGACTTGAGAGGAGACGAGAGCGTGATTTTGGGTGCAGAGCATATCGAGCAGCCGTGTTCGGGGGAGTTCGCCGAGAAAATTTACGACATACAAAGCCCGTGGAACTCAAGCGACTGGACATGGATAAAATTTGACGACGAAAATAGCGTGTGGTGCAGCGAGTTCAGAGGCAAGTACAGGGGAGTTTCGCTGTCCGAAAAACTCGGCATAGCTGTCGTCTTGACCTCGGATTACATGTATGTTTTGAACATTAAAACGGCTGAGCTCGTCGACTTCGAGGCTCAGCCGCAGTATATGGACATGACTGTCAGTCCACATGGCGATATTTTCGTCACTGACGGGTATGCATTGAAAGTTTTCACAAATAGCCAGATAAAAGATTTGCAGTCCATCGACACTCCAATCCAGCCCGATGACCTGCGTTTCCTCGGGTGGATGGGCAGCATCTTAAAAATGCACTGCTGCGAGTTCCTGTCGTGGGAAAATGAGATTGATCTTTCCTTGGACTGTGAGACTATGAAATGGTGCAAACAGGAGGATAAAAAATGAATTATGGTATCATAAAAAAGGAAATCGACAAGTGGGATCCGATAGGCTTGCTGGCTCATGCCCCGCCGGACGAATACGATATCGAGAGCGAAAAGATAGCGTCAAAATTTCAAAATGACGCAGAGCAAGACGGCATGATGATCTACGAGGTTTTCACAGAAGCATTTGAGACAGCTTTCACTAATAGCGTAGACGAATGTGTAGAGATAGCCAAAAGGATACAAGAATCGATTTGAAAGAGCAGGTGCTGATATGCTGAAACTCAAAGCGGGCTGCACTGTACCGTTTCCCGAAAAGCTCAGCGAGGGGTATTCATACGACGAGCCGTGGTTTCATGCGAATGTGGATGCGGACAAGATAGAGCGGGTCATTGCTCATTTTATCTCCCTCCACAACGAGCCGCTGTTCTTCATTCTCGAACTGCCGACGAACTTCAAATACGAAACCGAGACAGTGCCGGGGGAGGTAGAGTGCTTCCACAAGGACATTTACTACATTGACGGCTGCACGCAGGAAACGGCGCTTGCCATACTCGAAAAAGCGGCGGAGCTCCTGATAAACGACGGTATGGCCGAGTTCGGCTTCGGCTGCCACGCCTCAAAGGACGAGATCATGGCGGGAAAGTACAATGTCGTTGACATCTACACGCACAACAAAGACCTGTACGACGGCTTTTTCGAGACGCACGGCATCGAGCGCACAGAGCCGCTTGTGACCGCATGGCAGACATTCTCCGAGGAACACTACGGCGAGTGCTCAAGGATAGACACCGACGGCAAAAGCGTTTACGACATCCCGGAAATGCTCAAGGACCGGGGCATTTACTTTGCCGAGCGGCGGGAGCGCTGAAATAGCAACAGAAGGTTGCTTTTCAGGCAAGGCGCTGCCTGCTATAATATTTCCGAGGTGATATGGATGGAAACTAAAAATGTTATACTTGACCTGCGCACGAAAATGGGGATTTCGCAGGACGAGCTGGCCGAAAAGGTGTTCGTCACCCGTCAGGCGGTGTCACGCTGGGAAACAGGGGAGACGACCCCGAATACGGAGACCCTGAAGCTGCTGTCGAAGCTTTTTAATGTGACGATAAACACGCTTTTGGGCTCGCCGCACAAGCTAATCTGCCAGTGCTGCGGGATGCCGCTCGAGGACGAGACCACGAGCCGAGAGACCGACGGCGAGTTCAACGAGGACTTCTGCAAGTGGTGCTATACCGACGGAAAGTATACATACACCGACATGGACACGCTCATTGATTTTTGCGCAGAGCACATGTCAAACGAGAGCTTCCCGCCCGAGCAGGTGAGGGCATACATGTCCGCAATGCTGCCAAAGCTTAAATATTGGAATAAAAAATGAGATGCAACACTAATTGCATCTCATTTTTTGTTGCATCATCCAACGAGCGCGATAGCAACATCATTCACATTTGTTCCTGTGGGGCCCGTTATGATCAGGCCGTTTACGGCCTTGAGCGCGTGATAGGCATCGTTGCGGGCAAGAACGCCGGAGACAGTCAGATTATTTTCCGCCAGCTCGCGCACGGTGTCGCCGTCGACATAGCCGCCGGCAGCATCGGTGGGGCCGTCTGTACCGTCGCTGCCGATGCTGAGGACACAGGCATTTGCTATGCCGGAAATGCATTCCGAGGCAGACAACGCCAGCTCCTGATTTCGCCCGCCAAGACCGTTCCCAACGACCCGCACAACGGTCTCGCCTCCGGCAATGAAGGCGAGCTTTTTGCCGTCAGCTGCATGGGTGCGCACAATATTGCCCAAAAATCGCCCGGTTTCCTTTGCCTGACAGTCCAAATGATCTGTCAGCATGACGGGCTCATACCCAAGCTCACGGGCGGCCTGCGCGGCAGCAAGGCAAAGCTCCCGAACGCTGCCGATGATCTGCGTCGAAACATTCGTTAGCTGCTTGGGGGTTTCCCTGTTAAGCAGCTCCCATGCAGTCTCGCTCAGCTGCAAACTATACTTTTTCGCGATTTCCACAGCCTGGACGCAGGTCGTATGATCCGGCGCAGCAGGACCCGAGGCGATCATGTCCAGGGGATCGCCAAGGATATCAGACAGAACGACAGCCTCCACATGCGCGGGAGCGCACCACTGGGCAAATCGTCCGCCCTTCACCGCGGAAAGACGCTTGCGGATGGCGTTGACCTCCACGATATCCGCACCGCTTGCAAGCAGCTGCTTTGTTATGCCTTGCAGCTCATCGCCGGATACCAGCGGCTTTTCAAACAAGGCGCTTCCGCCGCCGGACAGAAGAAAAAGGACAGTGTCCGAGCTCTTGAGCCCTTCGGTCATTTCAAGTACCGCGCGTGTGGCGGCAAAGGTGTTTTCATCAGGAACCGGGTGACCGGCTTCATAGCATGTGATACCTAGCAGGGCGTGCTCTATATGCCCGTATTTCGTGATCACGATACCGCTCTCGGGCGGGTGATCCAGGCAGGGGAGCGCGGCCTCGGCCATTTTCCACGCGGCTTTTCCTACCGCGACCAAATACAGTCTTCCGGCAAAGCTTTTTCCATCCAAAGCACGGCGCACGGCAGTATCGGGGCATACCGCAGCTACAGCGCTTCTCGCAATGGCTTCTGCATCCTTGCGGAGAGTTTTGTTCATGCTGCACTCTCCCTGTTATTCACACCGAACAAGCTCAATGCCGTTTGCCTTAAAGAGCTTATCCCATTTTGCGTCAACATCCATTTCGGTAAATATCTTATCGATGGTATTCAGATCAATGATCTTATGCGCCTTGCAGCGGCCAAACTTATTACCGTCGAGCAGCAGATAGCGATTGCGCGAGTTTTTGAGCATCATTCTTCTTATCGCGGCTTCTTCTTCACTGTTGTGGGTAATGCCGTTGTCTATGTCGATACCCGAACAGCTCACGAAAGCCTTAACGGCGAAAAGCCCCGAAAGCTGCTGGAGGGAGATAGCGCCGACAAACGAATGCGTCGCATCCGTGTAGCGACCGCCGATGCCGATGACGTTTATATTCTCGTTAGTGATCAGCTCGTTTATAATGCCCGTGCTGTTTGAAATGACGGTCACATGAAGCGAGGCCGCGGCAATGAGCTTTGACAGATACAGCGTTGTGGTGCTTCCGTCGAGCATCAGGTAGTCCCCGTCGTCGATCTCTTCAAAGGCGCGCATGGCAATACGCTTTTTTTCCTCGATGCGCGAGCCCTCCCTGAAAGCGTAGGGAGGGTCAGCGTCGGGCAGTATCCTGTACGCGCCGCCATGGACCTTGATGGTCATGGGATCCTCATCGCATATCTTTTGCAGGTCGCGGCGTATCGTCTCGCTGCTGACGTAAAACTTTTCAGCCAGGTCTGCGACCGTAACGCTGTTGTTTTTCTGCAAAATTTGTTTTATAGAATTGATTCTGTCTACAGATAGCATATAAATCTCCAAAAAAATCAATATTTACGATAGCATTTTAACAAGCATTTGCAATAAATTCAAGTGTTTTTACCAAAAAATAAACGGCCAGTCTCACAAAACAACACAAACTAACATAAAAATGAGGACAAAAACTTCTTTTCAGTGTGATAAAAGGAACTTGACCTCAAAATTTTATGCTCATTTTGTTAATAAAATCGCAAAATTGAATATGTATTATGCACTTCTGCCAATTAGTATGCACTATATTTGGGCAAATGACTGAAAATGTGATTTTGTGTTGAAAAACGTTGACAATTAGCGTTTGGGGATGGTAAAAATAAATTGTAACAATAAAAATCAACAGGAAAGTGAGAATTCAAAATGAATGTTGAAGAAGTCAAGCGCTCAATAATTGCGGCTGGTAAACAAGCCTACGACAGTCATCTTGTTTCGGCAGCCGGAGGAAACATCAGCATGCGTTTGGGAGACCGTTATTTTATAACGGCAACTAACGCGCCGCTCAGAAGCCTTATGCCTGAGGACATTCTTGAGGTCGACATAGACGGCAACGTCGTGGGCGAAAACTACGGCGGTAAGCGCCCGTCAAAGGAAGCAGTTCTCCACCTGACCGTTTTTAAGCACAGAAGTGACATAGACAGTGTTATCCATGTGCATCCCGTAAATTCCATCGTATGCTCGCTGGCAATGCCTAACGATTTCCCGATCGTGACGGTATCGGCACAGAAGAAAGTCGGAAAGGTCGGCTATATCCCGTTTGCAGACCCCGGCTCCAGGGAGCTTGTCGATGGCGCAGTCAAGGCGCTGGCCGAGGGCGGCGATAGCGTGAAGACGCTTATCATGGAAGGACACGGCATTATCGTGTTCGACAAGGGCATGGAGCAGTGCTACGAGCGCACCGAGCTTGTGGACGAGACGGCCAGGGTCGGTATCTATACGAAGCTTGTTCTTGCCGCAAAAAAGGTCCTCGGCGAGGAGTGATCAGTTAATATGGAAAGACAGGCGAGAAATTTGCTTACTTTGCTGATAACCGGAGATAATATGATGGATCCCGACCTGTTCAGGGAACACGTTGAGCAGGCGTTCGGAAAAGATAAATTCAACATCAAGATAAAGCGCTACAGCTTTGATAACTGCTGCTTTCCTCTGGAAGCGCAGACGACCATCCCAAGCGGCATGTGCTTTGAGGATCCCAAGGTGAAGATGGGCTATCCCGACTGCGGCGTAAACGAGTTTTACGGTGAGCCGTATTCGCTGATGGAGGATATACGGGATGTGGACATTCTTGTTATCCACGGCGCGGCGCTGCCCAGAAAGGTATTAGAAAACGCAAACAGATTAAAATACATAATATCCTTAAGGGGCGGCCCTGCGAATATCGACATGGAATATGTCAGGCAGCATGGGATAAAGCTTCTGAACACCAACGGGAAGAACGCGCAGGCTGTTGCGGAGTTTACGCTGGGTGCGCTACTCGACTTTGAAAGAGACATCACCTATGGAAACGCATATCTAAAAAACGACTATTGGTGGATAAAAGCGGTCGACGACCGAATGAGCCACGAGCTTCAAAACAAGAAGTTCGGCTTCATAGGCTACGGCAATATTGCGCAGAAGCTCAGAAAGCTGCTGAGCGGATTTGATATAGAAGCCTATGCATATTCTCCGCACATTAACGAAGAGACCTTGGAAAAAAGCAATGTCAAAAGGCTTTCGCTGCCTGAGCTTGTGAGCACATGCGACTATGTGTCGCTGCACACAAGACCTGTAAAGGGACAGCCGCCGGTCATGAGCGCGGAGATGATCGGCATGATGAAAAGCGACGCTGTTCTTATAAACTCCGGCCGAGGCGCGCTTTTGGACTATGCCGCACTTAAAAAGGCTCTGGAGAAAAAGCGCATCAGGGGTGCGGTTCTCGATGTTCTCGGCAATGAGCCGTTCAGCTTTTATAAGGAGCTTCTTGACATGAGCAACACGCTCATCACACCGCACATTGCAGGTCAGTCCTATGAGACCTGCGTGAGAGCTTGCCAAATGGGTACGCAGCTGCTGCGCAGTATTCTGGGCGAGGAATGAATTTTTAGGGAGTAATGCCAACCGGCACATTTATTAAAAGGAGGAAAACAATGAAAAGAACTATTGCACTGCTGCTTGCGCTGATGATGATCTTTGCTCTATGCGCATGCGGAAACAACGACACGCCCAAAGGCAACGATGGAGACACTGCCGAGTATAACAAGATCGAGCTCAAGTACTCCATCAACGGCACCAGCACATCTATCGAAGCGCAGGTCGCAAATCTCTTTAAAGAGAAGATCGAGGCAGCGACCAACGGCGCAGTCACAGTTACCATCTTCACCGACGCTCAGCTTGCAGGCGGCGACCTGGGAGCCTCCGTTGAAGCTGCTCAGACCGGCGTTATGGATATCTACTGCGCAGACACCAGCGTTGTCGCAGCACTGAATCCCTCCATCGGCGCAAGTGCGATCCCGTTTGCCTACAGCAGCTATGCTGATGTTGAGAAGGCATACGACACCACCGGCGGAGAGTACATTGCAAACATCCTCAAGGATCACAACCTGAGCTATGTCACCTACGCTCACAACGGCCTGCAGTGCGTTACCTGCAGCAAGGTCCAGCTCGACACCCCCGAGGCATTCAAGAACATCAAGATCCGCATCTCCGGCACTCAGCTGAACAAGGACATGTACACTGCCCTCGGCGCTGATCCCAGTGCTCTTAACTGGGGCGAGGTCTACACCGCACTCCAGAACGGTACCTATGACGCTCAGTCCAACAGCCCCGCGACCATCAAGTCCGGCAACATCCAGGAGGTACAGAAGTATCTCGCTGTTACCCGCCACACCTACGGCGCATTCCTTATCTCCTTCTACACTCCCACTCTTGATTCTCTCAACGATGCAACAAAAGAGCTCGTGATCGCAAAGCTGAAGGAAGCATCCAAGGAAGTCAACACGAACACCGCAGCGCAGGAGGACGAGATCCTTAAGGAGCTGGCAGACGGCGGTCTTGAGGTCAGCTACCTCACCGAAGATCAGGTCAGCGCATTCAAGGAAGCTCTTAAGGATGTCATCGCAAAGTACAAGGCCGAATACGGTCAGGAAGCTTGTGACGCATTCCTCATCCCCTGAGTATCTGTAGAATTTACGGTTAATACTTGTGAAATGGCTATATGGTGATCATATAGCCATTTCCATAAGCAGACGACTGATACGAAAGGTGAATTATATCTGATGAAAAAGAAAAATGGCTCTTTGCTAATAAGAATGGCTGAGATCTTGTGCGTTGTTCTGTTGGCGGCAATGACGCTTATAACCTTCGCGAATGTGCTGTCACGCTACATCTTCCACAGCTCGATCTCGGCCTCGGAGGAGATAACGACAAACCTGTTCGTTCTCCTCAGCCTTACCGGCGCAGCGCTTGCAGCAAGGTCGCACCAGCATATTGGCTTCAATCTCCTGTCCGATAAGCTTTCACCCAAGGGCAAGCTGATCCATGACATTTTTGAAGGCTTTATAGGTGCGGGCTTTATGGGCTTTCTTGCTTATTACGGCGCACTGCGCATTGTCCAGCAAATAAATTCAAATCAGGTTTCGGCCGGCCTCAATATGCCCATGTGGGTGTACGGCGGGCTGTGTCTGCTGGGCTTTCTCATACTTGTTGCCGTGTTTTTGGAAATAGCCATAACGGCGATCGTCAAACTCAAAAAGCATGAATACGAAGTAAAGGGGGAAGATAAATGACCGGCTTGATACTGATCGGAGTATTTGTCGTACTCCTTATAAGCGGACTTCCCGTTGCACTTTGTTTAGGTATATCCGCATTGGTATCCGTGCTGCAAATGGATCTGCCTGCAATGACGCTTGCAATAAACTCCAATGCCGCTTTGTCAAAGGTCGTTCTTGAAGCGATCCCGTTTTTCATTCTCGGCGGCAATATAATGGAGAAATCGGGCATATCACGAAAGCTTATAGATTTTGCCAGTGCCTTTGTCGGACACATCAAGGGCGGCCTCATCATAGTCTGCGTTCTGTGCGCATGCTTCTTCGCCGCCATCTCCGGCTCCGGCCCCGCGACCGTTGCAGCCCTCGGCACGATCATCATCCCCGCAATGGTAAGCTGCGGCTATAACAGGGAGACTGCCACCGGCCTTACGGCGACCGCGGGCGGCATCGGACTTATAATCCCACCGTCGATCTCTTACGTTGTCATTGCGCCTCTTGCGGGCGTATCCACCGGTGACCTGTTCCTCGCGGGCGTGTTTCCCGGCATCGTGATGGGTGTGGCGCTTATGGTCGCCGGCCTTTGGCTCAACAAAAACAATCCGAATATCAAAGTTCTTCCCAAGGTATCCTGGAAGGAACGCTGGATAGCGTTCAAGAATGCTATCTGGGGACTGCTTATGCCCGTCATTATCCTCGGCGGCATTTACGGCGGTATATTCACTGCGACGGAAGCCGCTGCTGTCTCTGCCGTATACGGCATAATCGTCGGCATATTTGTGTACCGCAATATGAAGTGGAAAGAGATGCGCGAGGTGTTTGTGACCTCGGCAAAGCAGACGGCGGTCGTCATGCTCATCATTATGTGCGCAAACCTCTTTGCCTACGCCCTTACCGTTACTGGCGTATGCACCGCAGCGACCAACTTCCTGCTCGGCTTTGTCGGCGACAGCAAGTTCCTGTTCCTGCTTATCGTCAATATCCTCTTCCTCATTGCAGGCATGCTTATTGACGGCAACTCCGCATACTACATTTTCGTTCCGATCCTGCTGCCTGTTGCACTTTCGCTGAATATCGATCCGATACACCTGTGCGTGATCATGGTCATGAATATTGCCATTGGTCTTATCACGCCTCCTGTCGGCGCAAACCTCTATACCGCCTGCGGTATCACGGGACTGTCGTTCTCGAAGGTGGCTAAGGCCTGTGTTCCATTCCTTATCGCATCGCTTGTCGCCCTGCTTCTTGTAACATATATCCCCGGGATATCCATCGGCATTCTCGGTTGAGGGATATAAGTGATGGATAATTGCGAGAAAAAATATATCCTGGGCTTTGACATGGGAACCAGCGGTGTCAAGTGCATTGCACTTGACACCGTAAGCGGGGCGTATAATACTGTGTACACACAGTGGGATCTCAGATCGCCCATTCACGGCTATGCCGAGTTTGACTGCGATGAGCTCTGGCAGTGTATCGTGGCAAGCGTGTGCAAGCTCAGAGACGAGCATGGTGTTGATCTTTCTATGGTCGCATCCATCGGCTTTTGCGCGCTTTGCCCGGGACTTATACCGCTTGACGAGCACGGCAGAGAGCTTTATAATTGCATTATTTTCATGGACACGAGAAGCGGCAGGGAAACTGCCGAGATTAATTCCAGAATTTCACCCAGGGAAAGCTTTGATATCCTTGCAAACAGGATAATGTCAGGCGCTACCTCGGTCACGAGCATACTGTGGCTTAAAAACAACTGCCGCGAGATATACGAAAAAACGGCGGCATTTGTCCACCTCCCGGGCTGGGCGGGCTATAAGCTTACGGGAAAGCTGTGCATGGATCTTTCCAATGCCGCCGGTACGGGACTATATGATATTCACCGGCAGTGCTGGAGCGAGAAGCTGGCCGACGCGGCAGGCATCGACCTTAAAAAGCTTCCGAAGCTTGCTCAGGGGGCAGACCTCCTTGGCGGCGTGCAGTGCGAAGAATTTATCAAGCTCGGCATTCCGGCAGGCACGCCGGTCTCGTGCGGAGCGGGGGACACCGTTTGCGCGCTGCTGGCTCTTTTCGGAAGGAAAAGCGGCGGAACCATGCTTATGCTCGGCACATCGAATGTCCTGTTTACCATATCCGATAATGATAGCTTCAGCGACAAGCTTCAGGGGCGTTCCTTTGTGTTCGGCGACCAGTGGGCGCTGGGCGGCGCAATGTCAGGCCCCGGTGCCATGCAGAAGTGGTTTAAGAACAAATTCTGCCCGGACTGCGTGAAGATTGAGCATGAGACGGGGATAAGCGCCTACAGCATCATAGATGCCGAGGCGGCGGCGACTCCACCGGGGTCAGACGGCCTTATCTGCCTGCCGTATATAAACGGGGAGCGCTCACCGGTGTACGACTCAAATGCAAGAGCGGTGCTGCTCGGTGTCAATTTGAACACGACCCGCGGCCATGTTGCCAGAGCAATCACAGAAGGCGCTGCATACGGCATTCGTCAGTTTATCGACCTGCTTTACGAGTGCACCGGAAGCAAACCGAAGGAACTGTCGGTGCTGGGCGGGGGAAGTCGAAGCGATTTTGTGGTGCAGACGATGGCAAATGTCACCGGCTGCGTTATGAATACGTTTGATAATCCCGATCTCGGCGCATTGGGAGCTGCGATCACCGGCGGCCTTGCAGGCGGAGTGATCGATGAAAGCTACACTGCCCCTTGCATCGTCAAGCTCAAGACGTTTACGCCTGACACCTCTCTATCCGAAGTTTATAAAAGCGGATTTAAAAGATACTGCAAGATATATCCCGCAGTAAAGGATATATTTTAAATGTGTACCCACGCATCAAAAACCAAGTGATCAGTGTTTCGAGGAAATTAAAATGAAGATTGTTGTGCTTGACGGCTATACGGAAAACCCGGGCGATCTCAGTTGGGATGAGCTGCGCCGCTTTGGCGAGCTGACCGTATATGACCGCACTCCCAATGATGACGGCGAGATCATAAGAAGGATAGCGGATGCCGAGATCGTCCTGACGAACAAGGTGCCCATATCCGAGGCGACTATAAAAGCCTGCGGCAAGCTGAGATATATCTCGGTGCTGGCAACAGGCTATAACATAGTTGATGTAAAGGCCGCCGCGGAAAAGGGGATACCCGTTTCAAACATACCGACCTATGGAACAGCGTCGGTGGCTCAGTTTGCCATCTCCATGCTGCTGGAGATATGCGCCCATGTGGGGCATCACAGCCAGGCTGTTCACAGCGGCAGATGGACTGACTGTCCAGACTTTTGCTTTTGGGACTACCCGCTGATAGAGCTCAGCGGCAAGACCATGGGCATTATCGGGTTCGGCAGGATAGGGCAGACGGTCGCAAAGATTGCGAGCAGCATGGGCATGCGCGTCATCACCCACAGCAGAAGTGTTCGAAGCGATTTCGGCGGCACCGTCGAGTATGTCGATTTTGACACGCTCTTTGCCGAGTCGGACGTGATATCCCTGCACTGCCCGCTGTTTCCGGAAACAAGGGGCATCATAAACAAAGACAGTATCTCAAAAATGAAAGACGGAGTTATAATACTCAATAACAGCCGCGGCCAGCTCATAAATGAGCGCGACCTTGCCGATGCGCTCAAAAGCGGCAAGGTGTATGCCGCTGCCGTCGATGTCGTTTCCGAAGAACCGATAAGCGCCGATAATCCGCTGCTTTCGGCTCCAAACTGCCTGATCACGCCGCACATATCGTGGGCACCGAAGGAGAGCAGGCAGCGCATCATGACCGGAACGGCAGAGAATATACAGGCATTCATTTCGGGTAGGCCGATAAATCTGGTCAATTGATCATTCTCTCCTCAATGCGGCCGGATATCTGCACCCCGGGATACGAATAAAAAACTGATATGCAATCAATTTTGCATATCAGTTTTTCTTTTTTATTTTCCGATGTGAGTTTTTATAGCTTGGAACGATTTGTCGCTTATCACATGCTCCATGCGGCAGGCGTCGGCAGCGGCGGTTTCTTCATCGACACCAAGGCCGACAAGCATTGCAGTCAAAACCGTGTGCCGCTCATATATGGTCGTTGCACGCTCAAGACCTGTCTCGGTCAATGTGATAAACCCATCCTTGTCAACGGTGATATAGCCACCGCTTTTGAGAATACCGACGGCACGGCTGACGCTGGGCTTGGAATAGCCCATGTATTCGCCGACATCTATCGCACGGACGAAGCGGCTTTTCTGGGACAAAACATATATCGTTTCAAGATACATTTCCCCGGATTCCTGTATTGCCATTCAAACACCTTCTTTATTGATACAGCATAACACAAATCCGCAGATTTTACAAGGCAAAGCTCAGCGGATATCCGTGACCGAGTAGCCTAATTTTTCAACGGTCTGTTTAAGGAGCGAATCCTCGATAGGCTGGCTGAACGAAACAGTCGCCGTCTTTTTCTTAAGATCGACCTTGCAGACAACGCCGTTATAGTGGTTTATCGCATTCTCGACCCTTGCTTGGCAATTTTCGCAGGTCATGCCCTCAACGGTCAGCACCCTTGTGCCGATGACAGGCTCGGTAAGCTCCTTGTGCGTGCGGATGGTCTTGCTTCCGGTCTCGCAGCAGCCGCCGCCCGAGAAGTGCTTTTTGGCACGCAGAAGGCCAAGCACGACGATGATCAATATAACAGCAATAATTATAGCATTTTCAATACCGTTTCCCATAACAAACTCCTTTCACGCCTCATAAAGAGAAACTGCGGTCGGAAGTGCTCGAAAATTCTATGTTACCTCCGGCTAATGAAAATGATAATACATTTGATTCTACTTTGTCAAGCCAATTATTAGGCGTTATAGAAATTCAAAATAATCTGCAAAAAAATGCTTGACAAATAAAGATAGTGCTGTTACTATAAGACATGGTTAGCGGGAGCTAATTGATTTTTTGCGTTTGAGTTAGCCCTACGCAACCAAATGAGAATCTGAATCAGGTGATATCTTATGAATTTGACGAAAGCAGAAGAAGGTAAGGAGTACATCATCCGGCTTATCGACACTGATGATGAGGAACTGGACGCTTTCTTGTTCTCACTCGGCTGTTACAGCGGAGAGCCGATAACCGTCGTTTCCCGCAGAAGGGGAAGCTGTACGATATCGGTAAAAGACGGAAGATACAGCATCGACGACCAGCTGGCCGAGGCTATTGTCATTTGATGATGCAATAGTCAGGACCAAATGGTCCGTCTTTTTGCCCTGCGGTTAGCACAAGCTAACGAATAAGTACATACCATAAGATAACTTGACAGAATAGTAAAGGGAATAGGAGGAAACCTAAATGAGAATTGCTTTTGCAGGCAATCCTAACAGTGGTAAGACTACTATGTACAATGCCTTGACCGGCCGCAACGAAAAGGTCGGCAACTGGGCAGGCGTTACCATTGACAAGAAAGAAGCGCTCATCAAGAAGAATTTTGCCGGTGACGCTGAGCTGATCGCTGTCGATCTGCCCGGCGCATACTCCATGTCACCGTTTACCTCGGAGGAGAGCATTACAAGTTCTTATGTAAGAAATGAGAACCCTGATGCGATCATCAACATCGTCGATGCTACCAATCTGAGCCGTTCACTGTTCTTCACCACCCAGCTGCTCGAGCTCGGTGTTCCCGTTGTCGTTGCACTGAACAAGCACGATGTCAACGAGAAGAAGGGAACCAAGATCGATGTCAAGAAGCTGTCCGAGAAGCTCGGTTGCCCCGTATTTGACACCACTTCCACCACCGGCGACGGCCTTAAGGAAGTTGTTGCAGCGGCTGCCGCTCTTAACGGAAAGGAGCAGAAAGCTCCCTATCATCAGGGCGATATCGACCTGACCGATAAGAATGTCGTTGAGGAAGCGGACAGAAAGCGTTTCGCTTTTGTTGACACGATCGTTGCCGCAGTCGAGACCCGTAAGGTCCGGACTAAGGACAAGAACGCACAGGATAAGATCGATGCGGTTCTTACTCACCCCATTGCAGGCCTTATCATTTTCGCAGGCGTAATGTTCCTTGTGTTCCAGATCTCCCAGGGTTGGGTAGGCCCTTGGATCGCAGATTACCTCGTTGGCTGGCTTGAAAGCTTCCAGAAATGGGTCGCCGGTCTCATTGAAAATTCCGCACCTATTCTCCAGGCTCTGCTTGTTGACGGTATCATCGGCGGTGTAAGCGCAGTTGTCGGCTTCCTACCGCTCGTCATGGTCATGTACTTCCTCATCTCTCTGCTTGAGGATTGCGGCTACATGGCTCGTGCAACTGTCGTTCTCGACCCCATCTTCAAGAAAGTCGGCCTGTCCGGCAAGTCCGTCATCCCCTTCGTCATCGGCACCGGCTGCGGCATCCCGGGCATCATGGCCTGCCGTACCATCCGTAATGAGCGTGAGCGTCGTGCAACCGCAATGCTGACCACTTTCATGCCCTGCGGTGCAAAGCTCCCCGTTATCTCCCTGTTCGCAGGCGCATTCTTCGCCGATGCATCTTGGGTCGGTACTCTCATGTACTTTGTCGGTATTGCACTCATCCTCCTCGGCGCTCTTCTCGTAAACAAGATCGTCGGTTACAAGCACCGCAAGTCCTTCTTCATCATTGAGCTGCCTGAGTACAAGGCGCCCTCGCTCAAGCGTGCGTGCATGGATATGCTCAACCGTGGCTGGGCCTTCATCGTAAAGGCATTCACCATCATCCTCGTTTGCAACACCGTTGTTCAGGTCATGCAGACCTTTACATGGAGCTTTGAAGTTGCAGATGTCGCAAGCGACTCAATTCTCGCATCCGTTGCGGGACCGTTTGCTTACCTGCTCGTTCCCATCGTGGGCGTTGTTTCATGGCAGCTCGCAGCCGCAGCTGTTACCGGCTTCATCGCAAAGGAAAATGTCGTCGGTACTCTGGCTGTCTGCTTTGTCGGCCTTGAGAACCTCATCGACACCGACTCCCTTGAGCTCATGCAGGGCGCAGGCGCAGAGGTCGCAGGCGTGTTTGCAATCACCAAGGTTGCAGCTCTTGCTTACCTGATGTTCAACCTCTACACTCCTCCTTGCTTCGCAGCTCTCGGTGCAATGCACGCCGAGATCAACGACCGCAAGTGGTTCTGGGGCGGCGTCGGACTTCAGTTCGCAACCGGCTTCACCGTTGCGTTCCTCGTATATCAGATCGGTACGCTCATCACTACCGGCTCCATCGGTGCAGGCTTCTTCCCCGGCCTCATCGCAGTTCTCGTGTTCGTATTCATCATCGCCATGATGATCAGAAAGACCAACAAGAGCCTCGCTGCCGAGTACGCACTGAGCAAGTAAATTAATTTAATCAGGAGCAGTTACTATGGATAACATTCTTGTAATTTTAGTTGTTGCTTTGATCGTTGGCTTGGCTGTGTTATATATCCACAAGCAAAAGAAACACGGAGTCAAGTGCATCGGCTGCCCTAACGGCTGCTCTTGCCAAAAAAACTGCGGAGACTTTAAATCGGATGCATCAAGCACCAGACCATTGACCGATGTATCAAGTTTGAAGCATCAATCGTGATATGTAAAAAGTATGAGTGACCCTCTTGACAGCGGGTCACTCATACGATATTCTATTTATGTCAAAATCTTTATAAAAAAGGAGAAAGACCATGAAAATTGATTGGGAAGAAGTAGGTTTGTTTGCAGGCGGCGTACTTTTCGGTACAGCCGGTATAAAGATCCTCACAAGTCGTGACGCAAAAACTCTCTACACTCATGTAACGGCAGCAGTTCTCCGGATGAAGGATAGCGTAATGCAGACTGCTACCAATTTTCAGGATGATTGCAGTGATATCCTTGCCGGTGCTAAGAGCATCAACGAGGCTCGTGCAGAAGAAGAACGCTGCGCCGAAATGAGCGATACCGCAGAGTGAGTTTCGTCAGCTTAGGCCGTCCGTCAGGGCGGCTTATGTTTTTAGGAGATTAGCGATGAAATTTAGAATAATCCACGAGACCGAGGGCAGACTGCGTCTGCAAGCACCTCAATGCAACATGACGCTTGAGGAAGCTGACCAGCTTGAAGCGTATATCGCAAGGCTGCCCGGGGTAAGGCAGGCAACCGTTCACGAGCGCACCTGCAATATGATAGTTTATTATTCCGGCGACAGGCTCGCTGTCATTGACGGTATCCGTGCGTTTAAGTACGACTACTCGACGATGGAGAAGTCCACGCTCGAGAATAGCAGCCGCTCGCTCAACCGCTATTATCAGGACAAGCTTGCAAGCCTAGTCCTCGGGCGCATAGCCCGCAAGCTGCTGCTGCCCATACCCCTACGAAATATCCGCACAACCCTTTGCTCGGTACGCTACATTTGGCATGGCCTAAGGTGTATATTTAATAGGAAGCTCGAGGTCGAGGTGCTTGACGCCCTGTCGATCGGCGTTTCAATACTCCGCAGTGACTTCGGCACGGCAAGCTCCGTCATGTTCCTTCTCAAGCTCGGCGAGCTGTTGGAGGAGTGGACACGCAAGAAGTCGCTCAGTGACCTTGCACGATGCATGTCGCTGAATGTCGACAGAGTGTGGCTCAAGACCGGCGATACCGAGGTTTTGGTGCCGATAAGCGATATAAAGACCGGCGACCTTATCTGCGTGCACACCGGCAATGTCATACCGCTTGACGGCAGGATAACCGAGGGCGTGGCGAGCGTCAATCAGGCATCCCTCACCGGCGAGTCTATCGCCGTTGCCAAGAGCGAGGGCTCGGTCGTCTATGCCGGAACGGTCGTAGAGGAGGGCGAGTGCGTCATTGCCGTTGAGCAGATGCAGGGCTCGAGCCGCTATGATCAGATAGTCGGCATGATAGAAAGCTCCGAAAAGCTCAAATCCACGACCGAAAACCGTGCTCTGGCGCTCGCTGACAAGCTCGTGCCGTATAGCCTTGCCGGTACAATCATTACATACCTGCTCACGAGAAATGTAACCCGTGCGGTGTCCATCCTTATGGTCGATTTTTCTTGTGCACTAAAGCTATCCATGCCGCTTGCGGTGCTCTCGGCTATGCGTGAATGCGGCGGATACCACATTACCGTCAAGGGCGGCAAGTACCTTGAAGCTGTCGCAAAAGCTGACACCATCGTCTTTGACAAGACCGGCACGCTTACCCACGCCGTGCCGACGGTCGCAGAGGTCGTGCCCTTCGGCGGCAGAGATGCCGAGAGTGTCCTGCGCATCGCCGCATGCCTTGAGGAACACTATCCTCATTCAATGGCAAACGCTGTCGTCAAGGAGGCTGTGCAGCAGGGCATCGCCCATGACGAGATGCACTCCGAGGTCGAGTATGTCGTGGCACACGGTATCGCCAGCCGCATAAACGGCAAAAAGGTCGTTATCGGCAGCCACCATTTTGTGTTTGAGGACGAGGGCTGCACCGTTCCGGCCGACGAACAGGAGAAGTTCGACACTCTGCCCGAGCAGTATTCGCATCTGTATCTTGCAATCGGCGGGGAGCTGTCGGGCGTTATCTGCATTGCCGATCCTCTGCGTGAGGAAGCGGCCGAGGTACTGAACAGCCTGCGCAAGCTCGGCATTAAAAAAGCCGTCATGATGACGGGCGATAACGAGCGTACCGCAGCAGCCATTGCACGGCAGGTCGGTGTTGACGAGTTCTATGCCGAGGTGCTGCCGGAAGACAAGGCTCACTTTGTTGAGCGGGAGAAGGCGGCAGGCAGAAAGGTCATCATGATAGGTGACGGCATAAACGACTCTCCGGCGTTGTCGGCTGCCGATGTCGGCATAGCCATAAGCGACGGCGCAGCAATTGCAAGGGAAATTGCCGATATAACAATTGGCGCCGACGATCTGTTCGAGCTTGCAACGCTAAAGCGGATATCCAATGCGCTGCTTAGCAGGATAAACGGCAATTACCGCTTTGTTTTAGGCTTTAACGGCACATTGATAGCACTCGGTGCATTCGGCATTCTGCCGCCAGCGACCTCTGCGCTGCTGCACAATATCTCGACTATCGGCATCAGCGTCCGCAGCATGACAAATCTGCTTAAATAACGAAAAAAGGGTACGGTTCAAGGGCGGATTCAGATAAGGATAAATCGCCCTGTAAAGAGCCTTTTTCCCCGATGCTGCGTTAAAGCATTAGGCCATATATGTCCATTATGCCCGTCATGCTTTGCCTTGCCTCGAGAAAAAATTCAATTTTACAGGGTGCGCAGCAGTTTTGACAGAGTTATTTTTCGTCAAGACAAAACAACAAATCTCCGGCAATACTTTGTGTATTACCGGAGATTTTTGTGAAGTATGGGCGGAAAAGAGCCGGTCAAAACCGTTTTCTCCTTATCTGAATCCGCCCAAAACCGTACCCTTTTTTTGTGATGTATTACGCTGCTGCGTAGCCGTAGACCCAAGAGTTCGGCAGGTAGCGGCAGGTAATGGCGGGGTTTGAGCATTTGGTGACATACTCGCCGTCGTACCACATAACGGCGCTCGTGCCGCCGTCCATGTTCATAGCCTGATATGCATCGTAGCGCTGCATTATCTTCGTGCATTCGGGAAGCCCGATGCCGAGCGAGCGGCCGACCAGTCGGCCCTCAATGACGAGCATCAAAACATCGCCGTCCTTGGACTGACCGACGACGCAGCGGGGCTGGATGGACATGAAGCCCGAAAGCTCGTCAACGAGCGGAACACCGTCAATTATAAGTGCGGGTCTGAACTCAACGGCATCTCTCGTGCCAGGGGTAGTCTCGTTTTTAGCATCGACTATGTATATCTTGTTGTCGTCACGCAGCTCAAGACGCTTGCGGCTGTCGGTAAAATGCTTGCCGTACTCCGTGCCGCTGCACATGGCGTAGCCTTTGAGCTTGCCGCCGTTGCCGACACCGTTCCAGTCGGAAAAGCCGCTGCCGTTGATGCCTAAAACGCCGTTGCAGCGTGGAACAAGGCTTTCGAGCACCTCGCCGATGGAGCCGAGGTACTGAGCGGGGCAGCATCGAAGATCGCTTGCATCCTTGAGTATTGCCATAACGCCCTGATAGCCCGAGCCTTTTACACGCACGAGCATGAGCTTATGCTTGCCGCTGATAGCAAGCACCTGATCGCCCTGCGTTGTCATTATTGTCGTGCCCTCGTCATTTATGCCGGCCTCGTTTATGTCCAGCTCCATGAGGTTTGCCCTCTTGCACTCGGGATGCTCGGCAAGGTAGCTTTCGAGCGAGGCTTTGTCTATCTCGTCGAACATCGCATAGAAGTCGTTGTTTGCTTTTTCAATGGGGTCGTCCTTCCACTCGCTTTCGATGCCGACCTGCTTATCCTCGGCGGCGTGCATGCGGTTCATGACCTCGTCGATGACAGACTGCGGGAAGAACCACTCGGCCAGCCATTGGTGCGTCATCGTGGACATAGCCGTCTCGATATATGCATCACGAAGGTTTTTTATAAACGAAATGTTCGTGTAGACAACAAAGAAATACGAGCCTACGAGAAATGCTATCACGCATAAAAGGGTAATAAGCCTTTTCTTCCAATTGCGTTTCTTTTTGACCTTTTTCTTTTTGGCTTTCTTAGGTTCGATATCTTCGACCTCTGGCTCGGGGCGGCGCTTTTGTTCGGCTTTTTCCTTGGCCTGAGGTGTTCTGCTTGATTTTGAGCTTACCAGTTTGATTTTGGTTGCCTCCTCTCGGGATGGGATATTTCTCATCTTACCACAACAAAAACAGCTTGTCATCAAAATAATACAACAAGTTACAAAATTCTTTTCTCGAAAATATTGACTGTATTTAAATAATGTAGGCATTTGTTTGACAAAGCCGAAATATGTGATATATTATGAACCTTATGGAAAATATAACTTCGAGAAAAAACAGGATAATATGCCATTTCCGCTCGGTTGCAAACGACAGGGAGTACCGCTATGCCAGTCGGGAGTATGTCTGCGATGGGTTAAAGACCCTGCGAGAGGCGCTTCATTGCGGAGCGGAGCTCGGCTGCGTGCTCTGGAAGGGGAGAGCCGAGGATATCGAACTTCCCGAGGGTGTTGTGCAGTACACAGCTCCCGCCGAGCTTTTTGAATACGCCTCACCCCTGAAGTCGAGCGGCGGCCCCGTGTTCACCGTGAAGATGCCCGAGCGGGACGGGGAGTTTAAGCTTGAGCGTGCCATCGTTCTTGAAAACCTCCAAGACCCGGGCAATGTCGGCACGGTGATAAGAACGGCAAATGCGTTTAACATCGATGCCGTCATCTTGGTCGGTGCGTGCGCCGATCTATATAATCCCAAGACCGTGCGTGCGAGCATGGGTGCGATATTCCGCCAGCGGGTGCTTACGATGAGCATACAAGAGCTTGACGAGCTCACGCAGAAGCAGGCACTGCCGCTGTTCGGTGCAGCGCTCAGCGATAAGGCCGCCGATCTGCGCAATATCGAAATTCATAGAGCTGCCGTTGCCATAGGCAGCGAGGGCAGAGGACTTTCAAAGGAGCTTCTCGACATTTGCGGCGGCGAGATAATAATCCCAATGAACCCCGAGTCTGAGTCGCTCAATGCTGCGGTGGCAGCGTCGGTCATTATGTGGGAGATGTCAAGATAAAAGGAGGGAGCGGCGTGTCTGCTATCGAATACTGGCTTTGGCTGTCGACCTCGGCAAAGCTCAGCCCGAGGGCGAAGGCCGTTCTTTTAAAGCACTACGGCGGCCCCGAGGCAATGTACGAAGCGCCCAAGGGCGAGATAACGAAGCTCCTCGGCAGACGGGGAGAGGGTGCGGAGGACTTGGAAAAGCGTGATCTCTCCTCGGCTCTGCGCACGATAGACCGCTGTAAGATGCAGAACATTGAGGTCATCTCCATCGATGACCCACGCTACCCCGTAAGGCTCAAGAATATCTATGCCCCGCCGCATATCATCTATGTAAAGGGCAGGCTGCCCAAGATAGACGATGAACCGGCCATTGCCGTCATCGGCACACGAAACGCAAGTCCCTACGGCATCAAGATGGGGCGCAAGCTCGGCTTTGAGATAGCAAAGTGCGGCGGTGTCGTTATATCGGGTCTTACCAAGGGCATTGACGCTGCCGGAGCGGAGGGCGCACTTATCGCAGACGGCAAATGCATCGGCGTTCTCGGCTCTCCGCATGAGCTTGCCCGCGGCAAGATGGTCGATGAGCTTGCCGTCAGAGGAGCGCTCATAAGCGAGTACCCACCCGGAGCGGGAGTGTACCGCCAGTTCTTCCGTGCAAGAAACCGCATTGCCGCCGGACTATCGATAGGCGTTGTGGTCGTCGAAGCTCCGTATAAAAGCGGAACTAAGCTGTTTGTTGACGAAGCGGTAGAGCAGGGCAAGGAGATATTCGCCGTACCGGGCAATGCCGATTCTGAGAATTGTGCAGGTACGAATGCGATGCTCAAGGACGGCGCAAAGCCTGTTACCGAGGGCTGGGATGTGATGAGCGAATTTGCAAAGCTCTACCCCGAAAAGATAAAGCGCTCGACTGAGCGAATACCCGGAACATGCGTGAAGCCGGAGCAAAATGAGCCTGTCAAAACCGGAAAAACACACAAAGATACAAAAAAAGTCATTGACAAGCCCGACACCACGGAATATATTGACTTGAAGAAACAGCTTGAGGGCTTAAGTCAGTCGCAGCTTAGCATTGTGTCGGCTATGGACAGGGAAGCAATGCAGGTCGATGAGATAATCGAGCGCACGGGTCTTTCACCGGCAAAGGTGCTTGCGGATCTGACGATGCTGCAGCTTAAGGGCTGTGTCAGCCAACAATCGGGCAAACGCTTTACATTGAATATAAAACGAAGTGAGGACAGCTAAATGCCAGGTGCAAAAAAGAATTTGGTAATTGTTGAATCACCTGCAAAGGCGAAGACCATTGAGAAATATCTGGGCGACGACTATAAGGTCGTTGCCTCCATGGGACACCTGCGTGACCTCCCCAAGAGCACGCTTGGTATCGATATAGAAAACGATTTTGAGCCGAAGTACATTCCAGTCAAGGATCACAAGGATGTTATAGACACTCTTAAAAAGCTCAGCAAGAGCGCAAAAACCGTCTATCTCGCAACCGACCCTGACCGAGAGGGCGAGGCTATATCGTGGCATTTAAAGGAGCTGCTTGCCCTGCCGGACGACAAGGCAAGACGAGTGACCTTTAATGAGATAACGAAAAAGGTAGTAACAGAGAGCGTGGGCAATCCCCGTGACATCGACAAGGATCTTGTAGATGCCCAGCAGGCGAGACGACTGCTTGACCGCCTTGTCGGCTACAAGCTCTCGCCGCTGCTTTGGAAGAAAATAAAGCGCGGCCTTTCGGCAGGCCGTGTCCAGTCGGTCGCAACGAGAATGGTCGTCGACCGTGAAAAGGAGATAGAAGGCTTCGTGCGTGAGGAGTACTGGCTGCTCGATGCGGTGCTCAATTGCGACGAGACCGATGCCGACTTCACCGCACGCTACTACGGCAAGGGCGACAAAAAGCTTGAGCTGCACTCCGAGGATGAGGTAAACGCTGTCATCGCCGAAACGCAGGACGAGCCGTTTGTCATCAAGACCGTCAAGCGTGGCAAAAAGCACCGCAGCCCCTCGCCCCCGTTTATAACCTCGACCCTACAGCAGGAGGCATCCCGCCGCTTGGGCATGACCCCGAGACGCACAATGTCCGTTGCCCAGCAGCTTTATGAAGGTGTTGATATCGCAGGGCAGGGCACGGTAGGTCTTATCACCTACATGCGTACCGACTCTCTGCGCCTTTCCGATGAGGCGCTCATGGCGGCAAAGAACTTTATCATCGAGCGCTACGGCAAGGAGTATTACCACGGCTCGTTCCGTGTTTACAAGACCAAATCCGGCGCACAGGATGCGCACGAGGCCATCCGCCCGACGAATATCGAGCTCACGCCCGAGCGTGTGCGCAAGGATCTCACACCTGAGCAGTACAGGCTATACCGCCTAATTTGGGGCCGCTTCACAGCATGCCAGATGGCAAACTCGGTGTACGATAATGTCGTTGTCGATGTTGAGTCCAACGGCCATATTTTCCGCTCGAACTACTCTGAGCTCAAGTTTGCCGGCTACACCGCCGTTTATGAGGAGAGCAAGGACGAGGAGTCGGACGAGCTGCGCAAGAAGCTGCCTGACCTTCAGGCCGGTGAGCGGGTGTATCTTGAAAAGATGCTGCCTGAGCAGCAGTTCACCCAGCCGCCTGCACGCTATACCGAGGCGACCCTCATCCGTGCGATGGAGGAAAAGGGCATCGGCAGACCGTCGACCTATGCTCCGACCATTTCGACGATAACCTCACACGAATATGTCGTAAAGGACGGCAAATACCTTAAGCCCACGAACCTCGGCGTTGTGGTCACGGAGCTTATGATGGAGCGATTCCCCGACATCGTCGACCTTAAGTTCACAAACCACATGGAGGAGGAGCTCGACAGTGTCGAGTCCGGCAAGCTGTATTGGAAGAAGCTCCTGCATGAGTTTTACGATGGATTTTCCGTTGAGCTTGAAAACGCCGAAAAGGCGCTTGAGGGCGTGAGAATAAAAGTCCCAGACGAGCTCAGCGACGAGTACTGCGATGTTTGCGGCAAGCAGATGGTCGTAAAATCCGGCAAGTTCGGCCGATTTCTTGCGTGTCCTGCGTATCCCGAGTGCAGCTTCACAAAGCCGCTCGTCATCGAGATGCCCGGCAAATGCCCCAAATGCGGCAGCAGGATACTCAAGCGCACTTCCAAAAAGGGCTATACCTTCTATGCCTGCGAGCGTGGCGCTGACTGCGGCTTCATGACATGGTATGTCCCTACAAAGGACTTCTGCCCGAGCTGCGGCAAGACCCTGTTCAAGCCCAGCGGCAAGGGACAGAAGAAGGCCTTCTGCATCAACGAGGAATGCTCGGAATTTGTCCCCGAGGAAAAGCGGGGCTATAAGAAAAAGACGACGGCAAAGTCTGACGAGAAAAAGCCCGCCGCAAAGAAAAAGACTACTACAAAGAAAGCCAAGGAATAAGCATTTATGAAGAAAGTCACGGTACTCGGCGCCGGACTTGCAGGCTGCGAATGTGCATGGCAGCTTGCAAAGCGGGGCATTGAGGTAAGGCTTTATGAGATGAAGCCGAATAAGATGACCCCGGCGCACAGCTCCGAATATTTTGCCGAGCTCGTGTGCTCAAACTCCCTGCGCAGCGATGAGCTTACGAATGCCGTCGGCCTTTTAAAGGCCGAGATGCGCAAAATGGGCTCGCTCATTATGGAAAGCGCCGATGCAAACCGTGTCGCTGCCGGCGGTGCGCTCGCCGTTGACCGTGAGGGATTTTCAAGGTATATCACGGACAAAATCAAGTCCTGTACGAACATTGAACTCGTGTCCGAGGAAGCGACCGACTTTCCCGAGGGCGAGCTTGTTGTCGCAACAGGCCCTCTCACGAGTGATGCGCTTGCCGAGAAGTTGGAGAAGCTTTGCAACTGCACGGGACTGCACTTTTACGATGCCGTCGCACCCATCGTGACGCTTGAGAGCGTCGATATGGACAGTGCGTTTTTCGCCTCCCGCTACGATAAGGGCACTGCGGATTATGTAAACTGCCCTATGAACGAGGAGGAGTACAAGGCGTTCGTAAAAGAGCTTGTTTCGGCAAAGGAAGCGCCTGTCCACGGCTTTGACGACGGCGGCGTGTTTGAAGGCTGCATGCCAGTTGAGGTCATGGCACGCCGGGGCGAGGAAACATTGCGCTTCGGCCCTTTGAAGCCTGTCGGCCTGCGTGACCCGAGAACGGGCAAGGATAACTACGCCGTTGTGCAGCTCCGGCGTGATAACGCCGACGGCACGATATATAACCTTGTCGGCTTCCAGACACATCTGACTTGGGGCGAGCAAAAGCGTGTGTTTTCGATGATACCGGCGCTTAAAAATGCCGAGTTTGTCCGCTACGGCGTCATGCACCGCAACACTTATCTAAATTCGCCGCAGCTTCTCGACCGCTATTACAGGTTAAAATCAGACCCACGCATCAGCTTTGCCGGGCAGATGACCGGCGTTGAGGGCTATGTGGAGTCTGCCGCCTCCGGCATGCTCGTCGGTATCGAGACCGCCGCACGACTGTTGGACATTGAGCCGGTGAACTTTCCACAGGAGACTGCGATAGGCGCACTGGGACTGTACATTTCCGGCGGCAGCGTCGGCGACTTCCAGCCGATGAATATAAACTTCGGCATCATAACCCCACTCGGCTATCGGGTAAAGGGCAAGAGAAACAAGAATGCGGAGATATCCGCAAGATCACTTAAAATTATAGATGAACTGATGGAGAAGGAGGTATTCTGCCGTGAAGATAATCGTTGACGCAATGGGCGGCGATAATGCACCGGAAGCCATAGTAAAGGGTGCGGTGCTTGCAAGAGACAGACTGGGCGTTGAGCTTTGCCTTGTTGGCCGCAGGGACGATATAGAAAGATGCCTTGAGGGCGTTGACCGCAATGGCTTGAGCATAGTTGACGCACCCGAGGTCATCACGATGAACGATGACCCCAGCACGGCAGTCCGCCGTAAGAAAAATTCCTCCATGGCAGTCGGACTTACCATGCTCAAAAACGGCGAGGGAGACGCAATGGTGTCGGCTGGCTCGACGGGAGCTCTGCTCACCGGTGCAACGCTTATTGTCAAGCGCATCCACGGTGTCCGCCGTGCGGCAATGGCACCCGTACTTCCAAGCCGCGAAAACGGACTAATGCTCATTGACTGCGGCGCAAACGCAGAGTGCACTCCCGAGTATCTTCTCCAGTTCGGCTACATGGGAAGCTTCTACGCAAAGCGTATCATGAATATCGATAATCCCCGTGTCGGACTTCTCAACATCGGCGTTGAGGAGACCAAGGGCGGAGAGCTCCAGCACGAGACATATAAGCTTCTCAAGGCTGCAAACGATGCAGGCAGGATAAACTTTGTCGGCAATGTCGAGGCAAGCACCATGCTTCTGGGCGGCGTTGATGTAGTCGTGGCCGACGGCTTTTCGGGCAATATCGCTCTCAAGACCGCCGAGGGAGTTGCGAAATGGCTGTTTACCGAGCTTAAGAGCGTGTTTAAGAAAAACGCCAAGAACATGCTTGCAGCTGCCGTTGTCAAGAAGGATGTCAAGGGCATCGCAAAGAGCATTGACCCCAACGAGGTCGGCGGAACGGCGCTCATGGGCATCTCAAAGCCCGTTATCAAGGCGCACGGCTCGTCCGGCGACGAGGCGTTTTTCGCCGCCATCCGTCAGGCGAAAACCTTTGCCGAGTCGGAAATGATAAACGATATCGTTGAAAATGTTGAGTATATGCGTATCTCAGAGGAAGCGTAAAAATTGAAAGAGCTTGAGAAAAAATTAAATTACACCTTCAAAAACAGTGAGCTTTTGAAAAATGCGCTCACCCACAGCTCGTATGCAAACGAGAACAGGGCAGAGGGCATCTCGAGCAACGAGCGCCTTGAGTTTCTGGGTGACTCGGTGCTCGGCTTTGTGACGGCAAAGCATCTGTATTCAATGCAGCCGACGCTGTCCGAGGGCAAAATGACGAGACTGCGTGCCGAGCTTGTGTGTGAGCAGAGCCTGCACGGAGTTGCGCTTGACCTTGACTTAGGCCGATACCTGCGCATGGGTCACGGCGAGGAGAAAAACGGCGGCAGGACAAGACCGTCCATTCTCGCCGATGCTGTCGAGGCTGTCATCGCCGCAATGTTCCTTGACGGCGGCATAGCTGCACCCGAAAGCTTCATTGAGCGCATGATCCTAAGCCCCGAGAGCATCGAGGCACACCATGCGGCCGACTATAAGACCGAGCTTCAGGAGCTTGTACAGCAAAAGAACGGCCAGGTGCTCACATATGCGCCCACCGGCGAGTCCGGACCGGATCACGCAAAGGTGTTCTCGGCGAGCGTCAGCCTTAACGGTGAGGTCATCGGCGAGGGCAGCGGCAGGACAAAGAAGGAGGCCGAACAGGCGGCAGCCTGTCAGGCATTGAAGAAGCTAAATAAATGACAGCAAGAAACAGTATCATTCCCGTTTTCGTGCCCCATCTCGGCTGCCCGAACGACTGCGTGTTCTGCAATCAGAGGCGCATTTCCGGTCACGCCGAGCCCGCAACGGCACAGACGGTCAAAACCGCAATAGAGAACGCAGCCGCCTTGTTCCCCAAAGGGACAAAGCGGCAATTGGCGTTTTATGGAGGAAGCTTCACAGCCATCCCCACGGTCGAGCAGGTCGCCCTTTTTGAGGCTGCAAAGCCATATCTTGACGACGGAACGATAAGCTCCATAAGGCTCTCGACCCGCCCCGATGCGATAGATGCCGAAACGCTTGCGAGACTGAAAAAATACTCCGTACAGACGGTCGAGCTCGGTGCACAGTCGCTTTGCGACAATGTGCTTTGGCTTTCAAACCGCGGCCACACCGCAAAAGAGGTCGAGGAAGCAGCGAGAATGGTAAAGCAGGCGGGCTTTGAGCTCATCCTGCAAATGATGACCGGCCTTCCCGGCGACACGGACGAAAGCTGCATCGAAACGGCAAAAAAGATCATTGCGCTGCACCCTGACGGCGTGAGGATATACCCCACGGTCATAGTGCGGGACACCGAGCTTTACGACATGTGGAAAGCCGGAACCTACAAGGAGCACACCGTTTCCGATGCTGTTCGGGTCTGCGCAAAGATAACGAAGCTTTTTGACGAGGCAGGTATCCCCATCATCCGCATGGGGCTTAACCCGACCGAGGACCTCTCCGGCGGAGATGCCGTGGGCGGAGCGTATCACCCGGCGCTGGGCGAACTCGTCCGCTCCCACATGATGCTCGACAAAGCGGTCGAGCTGCTTGACGGCATTGAGCCTGATAAGCGTGTTGTCCTCGGTGTCAACAAGTCCGATGTGTCCAAAATGGTAGGCCAGCACCGCTGCAATGCGGAGGCACTTAAGACGCAATTTAAGCTGAAGTCTATTAAAATTATACAGACCGACATAAATTCGGGCGAAATTAAGCTGCTTAGCCTTGATTAAGGCACTCATATGTTATAAAATATAATGCACATTTTGAATAGAGGTAGAGCATTTGTACTTAAAAGCACTGGAAATTCAGGGGTTCAAGTCCTTCCCGGACAAGACCAGAATTACATTTGAAAAGGATATAACGGCGATAGTCGGCCCAAACGGCTCGGGCAAATCGAACATTTCCGACGCCATACTGTGGGTCATGGGCGAGCAGCGCTCCAAAACTCTTCGAGGCGGCAAGATGGAGGATGTCATCTTCGGCGGCACGGAGAAGAGGGGCGCACTGGGCTTTGCACAGGTCTCGCTCATCATCGATAACTCCGAACACATTTTTGACTGCGACAATACCGAGCTCATGCTGACCCGCCGCTACTACCGCAGCGGAGACAGCGAGTATTACATAAACCGTGAGGCTGTGCGCCTTAAGGATATAAACAGCCTGCTCATGGACACCGGCCTTGGCAGAGACGGCTACTCCATCATCGGTCAGGGCAGGATTGCCGAGATCGTGTCGAGCAAAAGCTCCGAGCGCCGTGAGGTGTTCGAGGAAGCCGCCGGCATATCCCGCTACCGCAGCCGCAAGGAGGAGTCCGAGCGCAAGCTTCAGAAAACGGAAGAAAACCTCCTGCGCATAAACGATAAGATAGACGAGCTTGAACTTCAGGTCGAGCCGCTAAAGCGCCAGTCCGAGACGGCGAAAAAGTACCTCGTCCTGCGTGACGAGCTGAGACTTCGTGAGATATCCGTTTGGATGGCAACACTTGAAAAACTGAGGTCACAGGCCGAAGCGATAAGCCGAGACTATGAAAATGCGGTGCGTGACTTGGATAACGCAAACCGCAGTCTGGAAGCACTGTATGCCTCATCGGGCAATATTTCCGAGCGTATGCGCCAAAAGGATGTCGAGGCCGAGAGCGCCAGAGCCCGCCTTTCGCAGACAGAGGGCAGAGCCGCCGAATGCGACTCCGAGGCCGCCGGACTTAAAGCCGGCATCGCAAGCAGCATCGAGGCTGCCGAGCGTATGAAAAAAGACATTGCCGAGGCGGAGACCCGCGTCGGCGAGATCAAGGCGCAGATAGAAGAAAACAATGCAACTATCGCCAAGGTGGAAGCCGTCCTCAAGGAGCTTGACGAAAAGCTCAAGGCAAATAGCAATGTCCTTGAGGGCGCTCGCATGAAACTGTCGAGCCGTGAAGCAGCGGCCGAGCAGCTTCGTGAAAAGGTGAACCGCCTGAGCGTTGACTGCCGCAGCTTGGACGCAAGGATACACATGCTTTCCGAGATGGAAAAGGAATATGAGGGTTTTTCAAAGGCGGTCAAAACGGTCATGCGTGAATCTGCCCGAGGCAACATAAGCGGCGTTCACGGGCCGGTTGCCAACCTCGTCAAGGCCGATAACGAGTGCGCCCTTGCGATAGAGACCGCTCTTGGCGCTGCGATGCAGAACATCGTTATCGACACGCAAAACGACGGCCGCAAGGCGATAGAAATGCTAAAGCGGCTCGACTCCGGCCGTGCTACCTTCCTGCCGGTGGACACAGTTAAGGGCGGCGTTATGAGGGATGCACCCGTAAACGACCCCGGCTTTGTCGGCGTGGCGTATGACCTTGTGCATTTTGCGTCGAAGTATGACGGCATTTTCGCAAGCCTACTGGGCAGAACGGTAGTTGCCGAGACCCTCGCCGATGCCGTGCGCATGTCCAAGGCAAACGGCAACCGCTTGCGCATCGTAAGCCTTGACGGCCAGCTCATAAACGCCGGCGGCTCAATGACCGGCGGCAGTGCCGCAAAGGGTACGGGCATACTTTCAAGAGCAAACGAGCTTACCGAGCTTAAAAAGCGCAGAGTGAAGCTCGAATCTGACTACAACAACGCAAGCACCGAGCTTGATAAGGCGAGAAACGCACTTGCGGGGCTGCGCTATGAGCTTGACATGGCGCTTGAAGATCAAGCGGAGATAAACCGCTCAATTGCCGCAAACGAGGCCGAAAAGCGCACGACCGAGCTTGCCATAAACCAGCTCAAGGTGCTGCTCGAAGCCCTGTCGGGCGACAGCCTTTCACGCCGCAAGACGATAGAGCGCTCGGAAGCAGAGCGCAGCATGATCGAAAACAAGCTGCAAACGGTCCTCGAAAAGCGCAAACAGATATTAGCCGAGGCTGACGGCATCCGAGCCGAGATAAGCGAAATTACAAACAAGCGTCTTGAGCTTGAGGGCAGACGCACCAAGGCGGACAGGGATGCGCAGGAGCGCAATCGTGAGCTTTTGGAGCTGCAAAAAACCTGCTCGGCTTTAGAGGGCAAGAAAAATGCCGCCGACATGGAGGAAAAGCAGATACTCGACAAGCTCTGGGAAAACTACGAGCTTTCGTATTCTGCCGCTCAGGAGCTGCGCCAGCCTGTTGAGAACCTGCAGAAGGAGACCAAGGGCATCTCCGAGCTGCGCCGCCGGATATCCGCCCTCGGCACGCCGAACATCGGCGCTATCGAGGAGTATGAGCGTGTCAGCACGAGATATGATTTCCTCACCGGCCAGCGTGACGATATCCAAAAGGCAAAAACCGAGCTTGTGGGTATAATAAACGATGTAACGAGCGAAATGCAGGAGGTTTTCACTCAGCAGTTTAAGCTCATAGACGAAAAATTCCGGCAGACCTTCCTTGAGCTTTTCGGCGGCGGCAAAGCCTCGCTCACGCTCGAGGACGAAAACGATCCCCTCGAATGCGGCATTGAGATAAAGGTTCAGCCGCCCGGCAAGGCAGTATCGAACATAAGCTTGCTGTCCGGCGGCGAGAAGGCGTTCGTTGCAATCGCACTGTACTTTGCGATACTCAAGGTGCGCCCCACGCCGTTCTGCGTCATGGACGAGATAGAGGCAGCTCTTGACGAAGCGAATGTTATCCGCTATGCCGAGTACATGCGCAGTATGTGTGCCAAGACCCAGTTCATCGTCATCACCCACCGCCGAGGCACGATGGAGGAGGCCGACCACATTTACGGCGTCACCATGCAGGAAAAGGGCGTTTCAAAGATAATCGAGCTCGACCTTGAGCAGGCGCAGCGCTCGATAGAAAACGATCAGTGATAAGGAGGCAATGATGGGCTTTTTTGATAAGATGTTTTCGGGACTGACTAAAACCCGCAAAAATATTGAGGATCTCGAGGAGATATTCCAAAACTACGATATGGACGACATGGACTTTTACGACGAGCTTGAGGAAATGCTCGTCATGGCCGATGTCGGCGGGGAGACTACCGCAAAGATACTCTACGACTATAAGCGCATTTTGTACCGCAACAGGATAAATAAGGGCAGAGACGCAAAAAAAGCGTTCGTTTCGTACATGCATGAGATGCTCGGCGATATGGACACCTCGCTCAAGCTTGAGACCAAGCCTTCGGTCATCCTCATGGTTGGCGTTAACGGCGTCGGCAAGACGACGACCATCGGCAAGCTCTCGGCAAGACTTAAAGCCGACGGCAAAAAGGTGCTTTTGTGCGCCGGCGACACCTTCCGTGCCGCCGCAGGCGAGCAGCTCAACATTTGGGCAGAGCGCTCGGGAGCGGACATCGTCCGCCATGAGGAGGGCAGCGACCCCGCCTCGGTCGTGTATGACAGCATCTGTGCCGCCAAGGCAAGAGGTGCCGACACTATAATCATCGACACCGCAGGGAGACTGCACAACAAGGCAAATCTCATGAACGAGCTTAATAAGATAAGCCGTGTCGTTACCCGTGAGCTGCCGGATGCCGATATCGAGACGCTTATGGTGCTCGATGCTACCACCGGTCAAAACGGTCTCATCCAAGCCAAGCAGTTTCTTGAGACCGCCGGTATTTCCGGCATCGTGCTCACGAAGCTTGACGGCACCGCCAAGGGCGGCATAGTGTTTGCCATCGCACATGAGCTGAACCTGCCTGTGAAATTCGTCGGCGTGGGCGAGGGCATGGACGACCTTATCCCGTTTGATCCCAAAGAATTTGTGGAGGCGCTGTTCAAGTGAAAATGATACTTGCAAGCAACAATGCAAAAAAGCTCCGTGAGCTCAAGGCTATACTGTCCGACATGGGCATCGAGCTTTGCTCGCAAAGGGAAGCAGACTGCAATTTTGAGGTCGAGGAGACCGGCACAACCTTTGCCGAGAACGCATATCTCAAGGCAGCTGCCGTTGTTGAAGCAACGGGTGTTGCCGCAATTGCCGATGACTCCGGTCTGATGGTCGATGCTCTTAACGGCGAGCCGGGCGTTTACTCTGCCCGCTACGCCCCCGGCGGCCACGATGCAAGCGATAAGGAAAAGTATGAGTATCTGCTCAAAAAGCTTGAGGGAGTTAAGAACAGAGAAGCAAAGTTCGTCTCCAGCATCTGCTGCATTTTCCCCAACGGCGATATCATCCGCTGCGAGGGCGAGTGTGCCGGCAAGATACTTTTAAGCCCGAGGGGCGAGGGCGGCTTCGGCTACGACCCTGTTTTCATGCCGACAGGCTACGATAAGAGCATGGCCGAGCTCGGCACGGAAGTCAAAAATGAGATATCACACAGAGCCAATGCGCTCAAAATTTTTAAGAAAAAGCTGAGGGAATATAATGGCACTGACAAGTAAGCAGAGGGCACAGCTCAGAGGGCTTGCCATGACAGAGGATACGATAATCCAGATAGGCAAGGGCGGCATCAGTGAAAACACCCTGACGCAGGTCAAGGATGCGCTCAAGGCAAGGGAGCTTATAAAGGGCAGAGTTCTGGAAAACAGCCTGCTGACTGCCCGTGAGGCAGCCGACGCACTGGCCGAGGCCTGCGATGCCGAGACCGTGCAGACGATAGGAAGTAAGTTTGTCCTGTATAAGAGGAATGCAAAAGAGCCTAAAATAGCTCTTGTAAAAGATAAGAAGAAATGAAAATAGTTATCTACGGCGGAAGCTTCAATCCGCCGCACTGCGGTCATGTTGAGGCTGCCATGACCATATCCGAGCAGCTTGAGCCCGATAAACTTTTGATAATTCCGGCAAATATACCGCCGCACAAGGAGCTTGCCGAGGGAAGCCCCGATGCGCACGAGCGCCTGCTGCTTACGCAGCTTGCGTTTTCCGATGTGCCGAATGTAGAGGTAAGCGACATTGAGCTTCACCGTGAGGGCAAGAGCTACACCGCATCGACCGTGGAGCTTTTGATGCAGCAGTACCCCGGCGCCGAGCTTTACCTTGCCATGGGCACGGATATGCTCCTGAGCTTCGAGGAGTGGTACAGGTTCAGATTTTTGCTCGAAACGCTGACGCTTGCGGTGTTCGTCCGCAGTGAGGGCGAGGAGACCGAGATGCTGCGCCACGCCGAGTATCTCAAAAAAGAGTACGGTGCAAAGATAATCCCCCTGCGCCATGAACCGAAGTCCATGTCGTCAAGAGACATACGGGATATGCTCTGCCGCAGGATGGGCGCATCGTTCATGCCGGAGAAGGTCTACGAGCGGATAATCGCAAACGGAGACTATGACGCAAAGCCAGAGCTTTACTGGCTGCGCGAGAAAGCGTATGCGATGCTCAAGCCCAACAGAGTTGCGCATGTGGTCGGCTGCGAGAGCGAGGCCGTCAAGCTTGCACAGCGCTGGGGCGAGGATCCCGAGAACGCAGCCGAGGCGGGGATCTTGCATGATATTACAAAAAAACTTTCTTTGCCGGAACAATTGATATTGTGCGACAAGTATGGTATTATAAACGATACGATTGAAGAGCATAATGTGAAGCTGCTGCATGCAAAGACAGGGGCTGCAATGGCAAAGCGGCTTTTCAATGTCAGCAAAGAAGTTTATGAGGCAATCAGATGGCACACCACCGGAAAGCCTGATATGACGCTTTTAGAGAAAATCATATATATGGCCGACTACATAGAGCCGAACCGAGATTTTGAAGGTGTCGAGAAGCTGCGCACCCTTGCGTATGAGAACTTGGACGCAGCTATGGCACTCGGGCTTAAAATGAGCCTTGAAGACATAAGAAGCTATGGTCAGGAGCCGTATATTGCGAGCGTTGAAGCCTACGAGTGGTACAAGCCCTTTGAGCAGTAGACCCTCATCCTTGTAGACAACAGAAGGGATAATAAATATGAAGCTATTTGGCAGCAAAAAGAGCAGCAGGCACTCCGGAGAGAGAGCCTCTGCCGATGGAAGCAGACAAAGCCGCACGGCCAAGACCGAGGCCACGGCGGAGCAGTCCGGCAAGAGCGTTGACGAGATCGTCGCCGCAAGAAACAAAAAGGGCAAAAAGAAAAAGACCGGCAAGGTCATTTTGATTATCTTGCTGGTACTCGTACTGCTTGCGGGCATCGGTTATGCGGTGCTTGAGTTTGTGATCAAGCCGCCCGATACGGATAATAAGGGCGTTACGGATAACACAAATGCGCCCCATGTTGACGGCAGAAAGGACGGCGTGTATACCTTCCTCGTCGCCGGTACCGATCAGATAAGCAATAATACCGATACCATTATGATCGGCAGCTTCGATACGGTTAACCACAAGCTGAATATCGTGAGCATCCCCAGAGATACGCTTATAAACATTCAGCACGAGGTCAAGAAGGCAAACTCCGCATATCACTATGCGGCATACTATAAGAATGTCGAGGGCTCGTCTTACTATAACTGCGACCCCGTACAGAGCATGAGAAAAGAGCTCGTTAAGAGCATGCTCGGCTTTGATGTGGATAAGTATGTTCTCGTTAACCTCAATGCGGCGGCCGAGGTCGTCGATGCCATCGGCGGCGTTGAGTTTGACCTTCCCATCGACATGAACTACGACTCGAAGCGTCAGGATCTGCACATCCACCTCAACAAGGGCAAGCAGACTCTGAGCGGCGATGACTTTGTCAAGGTCATGCGCTTCAGAAGCTCGTATGCCGGCGGCGACCTGCAGCGTATCGAGATGCAGCAGAAGCTGCTGAGCGCACTTGCAGATCAGATGCTCACCATCGGCAATGTCCCCAACCTCACCAAGGTAGCTCAGATAGTTGCAGATAATATGGAGACCGACATGTCCACCGAGAACATCATCTACTTTGCCAAGGAGTTTTTGAAGCTCAGTAAGGACGATGTCAAGTTCATGACCCTGCCCAAGCTCTCGACCGGCAGCGTGTTCGGCTACAGCTATGTTTTCACCGACATCGATGCATGGCTCAAGATGGTAAACGAAAGTCTCAATCCCTGGACTACCGAGGTCACGGCGCAGAATGTCGATATAATCACCTATAAGGACGGCAATTTCTATTCCACTACGGGTGAGGTCAATAACGGTATAGAGTCGTTCCTGTCGTATAACTCGTCGGACCCCATGGCATCGGCACAGGTGATTCGCTATACCGGCAGCGGTGCGAGCGATACAAATACTCAAGACAATACTCAAGATAAGGATGTAGATAATAATGATGCAGCCTAATGAAGTCGTAAAGGTTGCCGCAAAGGCACTCAGCGACAAAAAAGGTAAGGATATAAAGGTGCTCAAGACAGATAAGCTCACAACACTGTGCGATTATTTCATCATCTGCACCGGCACATCATCAACACACATTAAGTCACTCACCGATGAGCTCGACAAGCAGATGAGCGAGGCCGGTGAGCCGCCCCTGCGCCGTGAGGGTTTCCGCTCCGGCAACTGGGTGCTGCTCGATTTCGGCTGTGTGGTGGCTCATGTATTCACCGAGGACGCAAGAGATTTCTATAAGCTCGAAAGACTCTGGTCCGATGCCGAGGAGATCGATCTCTCATCCCTTATAGGCCCCTGCTAAGGGGCGCTCGGACTAATAAAAACTATAAGGGAGCAATCAAAAATGAAATACGATTTTACAGCAATTGAAAAGAAGTGGCAGGCAAATTGGGAGCAGACCAAGCCTTATGCGGCCATAACCGGCGACACGACCCGTCCCAAGTTCTACGGACTTATCGAGTTCCCATACCCCTCGGGTCAGGGACTGCATGTCGGTCACCCCAGACCGTTCACGGCTATGGATATCGTCACCCGTAAAAAGAGGATGGAGGGCTACAATGTTTTGTTCCCCATCGGCTTTGACGCTTTCGGCCTGCCCACGGAAAACTACGCCATCAAGAACCACATCCATCCGGCCATAGTTACAAAAAACAACATAGCAAACTTCACAAGCCAGCTCAAGATGCTGGGCTACGGCTTTGACTGGGATCGCTGCGTGGACACCACAGACCCCAACTACTATAAGTGGACGCAGTGGATATTCCTTCAGATGTACAAGCACGGTCTGGCCTATAAGACCACTATGCCTGTGAACTGGTGCACCAGCTGCAAGTGCGTGCTCGCAAACGAAGAGGTCGTAAACGGCGTCTGCGAGCGCTGCGGCAGCGAGGTCATCCGCAAAGAGAAAAGCCAGTGGATGCTCGCCATCACCAAGTATGCCCAGCGCCTTATCGACGATCTCGACGATCTTGATTATATCGAGCGAGTGAAGATCCAGCAGAAAAACTGGATCGGCCGCTCCACCGGCGCCGAGGTCACCTTTAAGACCACAGCAGGCGACGATATCGTTGTCTACACCACCCGCCCCGATACGCTGTTTGGTGCGACCTATATGGTTCTTTCTCCCGAGCATGAGTATGTCACCAAGTGGCAGGATATGATCGAAAATGCCGACGAGGTCAACGCCTATGTCGCCGAGGCTGCAAAGAAGTCCGACTTTGAACGCAGCGAGCTCAACAAGGAAAAGACCGGCGTCGAGATAAAGGGCATCAAGGGCATAAATCCCGTAAACGGCAAGCAGATACCCATTTTCATTTCCGATTATGTTCTCGTGACATACGGCACGGGCGCTATCATGGCAGTTCCCGCACACGATGACCGTGACTGGGAGTTTGCAAAGAAGTTCGGCTGTGAGATCATCGAGGTTGTCGAGGGCGGAGATATTGAAAAGGAAGCCTTCACCCTCAAGGACGATACCGGCATCATGGTAAACTCGGAGTTCCTCAACGGCATGACCGTCAAGGAAGCCATCCCCGCCATGAAAAAGTGGCTTGTCGAAAACGGCATCGGCACAGAGAAGGTAAACTACAAGCTGCGTGACTGGGTGTTTAGCCGTCAGCGCTACTGGGGTGAGCCTATCCCCCTCGTAAATTGCCCGAAGTGCGGCTGGGTACCTCTGCCGGAGGATCAGCTGCCTTTGGTTCTGCCTCAGGTGGAAAGCTATGAGCCAACCGATGACGGCGAAAGCCCGCTCAGCAAGATGACCGACTGGGTCAACACCACCTGCCCCTGCTGCGGCGGTCCGGCCA
>ERZ1031954.60-NODE-60-length-42865-cov-12.657954_pt1 | contig 42865 bp, 29 predicted proteins | sample MGYA00516701_ERZ1031954 | MGnify/ENA primary metagenome ERZ1031954 (study PRJEB33719, sample SAMN04261284) | wastewater metagenome | biome: rural village; feature: human; material: feces | host: Homo sapiens | place: El Salvador | collected 2013-01-07 ...
GCTTGCGCCGATGGTACTGCAATGCAATGCGGGAGAGTAGGTGGCTGCCTTCTTTTCTTTAGGTCTTCAGAGTCTAACGACTTTGGAGACCTTTTTTTGTGCTCGTAGGAGGGTATGGCATCCTTCAGGGGGTGCAGCGGTCTCCGCTGCACCAACCGAACAATCTCGTTTTAGTTTGGTATTGCTGCGTGTAAAACATCCGTAGCGGAGGTCTCCGGCCTCCGCAGCACCTGGTCAAATCCATTTTTGATAGATATCATTGCTTGCTGCGGAGGCCGGAGACCTCCGCTACGAATGATGCTATAGTGGCTGCTTGGGTATAGCAAGAATGCTATACCCTCCTATGGTTAGCATTATATATAACTTGTACGTGAAAAAATCTGCCATATCTTCCAGAAATGGCGTAACGGGTTGATGGTGAATAGGATAAGGGCTGGAAGATAACTTGACAGAGAGGGCTATCTTCCAGCCATCTCCCAGCTATTTACTGGCCATCTCCCAGCCATTTACTGGCCATCTGCCAGCCATTTACTAGCCATCTGCCAGCCATTTGCCATACTAGGCAACTATCAATAACTCTAATTGAATGTTATCACAACTAATAAGTCAATTAATAAATTGCCTTATCTGTTGGTGATTTTACCGCAGAGGTAGTTAATTCTTAGCAAATCACAACCTCTTGCCAGAATTCAATCGTTTTGTACATGTTGTATAATTTAGCTATAACGTTGTTCCGCGGACGGAGTCCGGTAAGCCGTGATTTAGTTAGTTTTTAAACGTTGTATAACATTAGACTCGTACCATACTGCAGCCTGCGCCATTACGTTCTTCAACTCCTCGATGAACTGCATGTAGTTGTTCTGAGTGATGGCGATATGTCGCTCCGGGTGTTGTCCGTCGTGGTCGCCGCTTGTCAAATGGATGATGCAAAATGTGCGGTCGATGTCGTGATGGGCTACAAAACCTCGCTGCTCCAGAACTGCCACTGTGCGGTCGAAGTCTGCCGGAGTGGTAGGTATCACCTGCAACACGCTCCAGGGATATTCCTGAGCCGTGAGGAGTGTTTGTCCTTCCTGCTCACTAAGCAGGAAGGAGTGAATTGTGCTTGATGTTTTCATACTGCAAAATTAAGCGAAAGTTGACGGATATGGACTTCTTGACGACGATTTTTTTCTTCTGCTCGCTTCACTTCGTTTATAAAATACACACCGTCGGTTTGTGATTCTACCGCAAAGGTAGTTAATTCTGAGCAAATCTCATCAATATACTCTTGCAGATATAAAACATAAGTACGTGAAAAAAACTGCCATATCTTCCAGGAATGGCGTTTTTGATAGATTTCATTGCTTGCTGCGGAGGCTTTCACCTCCGCTACGAATGGTGTATATCTATACAGTGTTTTATTCGTTAGTTTATTCTTTATTGTAATTATATACGCTTTTGCTGCGTGAAATGTTGTATATATGCAGAAAATGCAGTAACTTTGCATATCGTAATAGTAAATGATGATGTATAAATATACGTAATGTTTCAGGATGAATACAATGGAAAATAATAAGAATGGAATTAATTGTGAATGTGTAAATGCTGAGAAATCCGTAAATGCTGAGAAATCTGTAAATGCAGGGAATGCTGCAAAAGCTGCAAAGGCTAAGCACGCAGCAACTGCACATTTGAAGAAGCGCCCGTCGGCGTTGCTGTCATTCACGCCGATTGCGTTGCTCGTGATAATGCTCGTTGCGACGATACGAGAGTTCGGCAGCGACTCGCTGGCAGGAGCGTCGCAGGTGACATTGATAGCCGTATCGGCGTTCTGCGTTCTCATCGGCATGGGCTATCTGAACGTGCCGTGGTCAAGTTTTGAGAAAGCTATCACGAAGAACGTGTCGAGCGTGTCGAGTGCGCTGATAATACTGCTGCTCATCGGAGCTTTGGGCGGCGCATGGATGGTGAGCGGTGTGGTGCCCACCTTAATATATTATGGTATGCACATCATCCATCCGTCGGTATTCCTGGCGTCCACCTGCCTTATCTGCGCCCTTGTCAGCCTGATGACCGGTTCGTCGTGGACCACCATCGCCACCATCGGCATTGCGCTCATGGGAATCGGCAGAGCGCAAGGCTTCGCCGACGGTTGGGTGGCAGGAGCGATTATCTCCGGCGCCTACTTCGGCGACAAGATCTCGCCACTCTCCGAGACAACCACCCTCGCCTCGGGCAGTCTGGGCGTGCAGCTCTTCAGTCATATACGCTACATGCTGCTCACCACCGTGCCCTCGATAACCCTCGCGCTGATAATCTTCGCCGTGGCAGGACTCACTATCGACACCACGGAGACGCAGGAAGTAGCCTCGTTCATGGCAGCCCTCGACGGACGCTTCAACATCACGCCGTGGCTGCTCACAGTGCCCGTAGCCACCGGCGTGCTCATCGCGCGCAAGACCCCGCCAATCGTCACCATCTTCTTATCGACACTGCTCGCCGTGGCTTGCGGACTCATCTTCCAGCGCGAGGTGTTGGCAGAAATCGCCCCGTCGATGTTCAAGGCGGCGATGATGAGCGTATACGGCGAGACGACGCTGAGCACATCGAACCAGATGCTCACCGAGCTCGTGTCTACGCGCGGCATGGCAGGCATGACCGACACCATCTGGCTCATCATCTGCGCCATGTGTTTCGGCGGAACGATGGCTGCAAGCGGAATGGTGGGCGGCATCACCCGACTGTTCATCCACATGGTGAAGGGTCGCACGTCGCTCGTGGCGTCTACAGCCACCACCGGCGTGATGCTCAACGTAGCCATCGCCGACCAGTATCTGTGCATCCTGCTCACCGGCAACATGTTCCGCGACGTTTACGACCGCGAGAACTACGAGCGTCGCCTGCTTAGCCGCACCACAGAGGACGCCGTGACCGTGACATCGGTGCTTGTGCCGTGGAACACCTGCGGCATGACGCAGAGCACAGTGCTCGGCGTGGCGACGACCACCTACCTGCCCTATTGCTTCTTCAATATCATCTCGCCGATAATGAGCGTCGTTGTGGCGGCAATCGGCTACAAGATATTCCGCAAGGGCGAAGCGCAAACAGAATTACAGCAGTGTGGTAACACCGTTACCGCTGCGTGGTAATATCGTTACCGCGTATTGGGAATATTGTTACCAGTACGCGGTAACACCCGTTCGAAGCACATATACTATCAGACTAAGCCAAGCAAACATCGGCTCATACTATTGTTCTTTGTGAATAGTGAACTATTGTGAACTTGTATTTTATCGTTTAATTGCTTAACTTTGTATTTGTTAAGCTTTAACACCGCAAATAATATGAGTGCTTATGATAAGAAACCTGTCTTTCTAATTGCTTTAGCTCTTCTCGTAGCATGCACATCGTGCGGACACGACGACCCCGACGTGCACCCTACGCCCATCGAGCCCCCTACGCCAACCGAGCCCGACAAACCAACCGAGCCCGATAAGCCCGACAAACCCGACGAGCCCGACAAACCCGCGGCACAGATACCTATAAATATCAGCGCCACGATAACCCACGCCACGGAGGAGGCGTTCGAGAGTGGCGACCGTATAGGGCTGTTCGTTGTCAACCGCAATGCAGACGGCAGCGCGGCGACGCTGAAACCCTTGGGCAATCATCTCGACAACATGCCGTACACCTACACCACGACATGGAACGCAGAAAAGACAGTATACTGGAAGGACGCTCAGACACATGCCGACTTCTATATGTATTATCCCTACATGCAGACGGTGGCAAGCGTGAGCGCAATGCCGTTCGGCGTCAGTGCCGACCAGAGCAGTCTGGGCGCATACAAGTCGTCCGACCTTATCGTAGGCTCCACGCTCGACGCCGCTCCATCGGCATCGCCGGTGAACATCGCGGCACGTCATCTGATGAGTCAGGTGGAGATAGTGCTCAAGGCTGGTGCCGGATATAGCGAAAGCTCGCTCGCAGAGGCGGATGTGTCGGTGAAGATGAACAATCTCGCCACCTCCGCCACCGTCAACCTCGCCACCTCCACGGTAAGCGCCAACGGCAGCGTGCGCAGCCTCACGCCCTATAAGGACGGCGCCGTCTACCGCGCCTTCGTCGTGCCGCAGACCGCCACGGGCAACAACCTCATAACCATCACCGTCGACGGAACCGACCACAACATCTCGAAGACCGTCACCTTCGTCGGCGGCAAGCGCCACACGCTCACCGCCACGCTCAGCAAGGAAGGCGGCGGACTGAGCGTGAGCATCAGCGCATGGGAGAGCGACGGCATAGATTACGGCGGTGTGGCAAGCTGACGCAGTAAAGAAACAGAAACGATTAAAAGAACATTGCATTTGATATGACCCATACGAATCACAAGAACTTCCATATATACACAGCTGTACTGATGCTTTGCATTCTGCTTGCTGCCTGCTCCGACTCATTGTTCGACGGCGACGGCGGCAAGCCTGGCGGCGAAGACCGCATACAGCTATCGGGCAGCATCGAGCAGTTGGCGATGACACGTGTCTGCGACAACGGATTCTGCGACGGAGACGTGATGGGCGTCTACGTCGTCGACTACAACGGCGGTACGCCCGGCACTCTGAAACCCCGCGGCAACCGTTGCGACAACGTGCGCCACACGTTCGACGAAGCCAACAACCAGTGGAAACCCGCTTACGACATCTACTGGAAAGACAAGCACACGCACATCGACGTGTACGGCTACTATCCCTTCGCCAACCCCGAGAGCATCGACGACTATCAGTTTGAGGTGCAGAAAGACCAGAGCCGCGCTTCTGCCGACGGCGAGATGGGCGGCTACGAGGCGAGCGACTTCCTTTGGGGCAAGGTGGGTGACGTGGCTCCCACGACCAACATCATCCGTCTGCCTCTGTTCCACCGCATGTCGAACGCCCGCGTTACCCTGATTCAAGGCACGGGTTTTGCCGACGGCGAGTGGGCTAACACCGAGAAGATAGTGCTTGCGCCCAACCTGGTGCGCAAGGCGAGCATCGACCTTGCCACCGGCGAGGTGAAGCCCTCGGGCAGCGTGGAGAGCACAGCCACCATCCCCTCGCGCGTTGACGACGAATGGCGCGCCATCGTGGTGCCGCAGACCGTCAGTGCAGGCACCACGCTCTTCAGCATCACCATCGGCGGCATGCCCTACAAGTTCGTGAAGAACGAGGCGCTCACATACGTATCGGGCAAGATGATGAACTTCAGCATCCGCGTAGACAAGAAAGCAGCCAGCGGACAGTATCACCTCACGCTCGTGAACGAGAGCATCACTCCGTGGGAGAACGACCTCGTGAGTCACGACGCCACAGCCAAGGAATACGTCATCGTGAACTCTACCGCCGGACACCTCAAGGAAGCCATTGCTGCTGCCAACAAAGACTATACAAAGCTGAAGAATCTGAAGATTAAGGGTACTATAGATTCTCGTGACTTCTATTCCATGAGAGACTCTATGAGTTCGCTTTCTTCTTTAAATTTAAAGGAAGTCAGAATCAAAGGTTATGGTAATGTAGAACTTGGAGAAGGTCAGAACTTGGACGACCAGATACCTAACAGCGCATTTTATAGAAATAGTCAGTTGGGCGGAAATCAGACTCTTACGAGACTTGTATTGCCTGATAATCTTGTGTCTATAGGAGCTAATGCTTTTTATGGTTGTAAGTATCTTTCAGGTTCGCTCAACATACCAGAAGGTGTTATAGATATTCAAAGAGGAGCTTTTAATGGTTGTGTAGCCCTAAATGGCACTCTGTCTTTGCCTTCTACTTTGAAGTATCTTGGAAGATCTGGCAATGGACCGACAAGTGAAACGGATGATGAGGGCACAGATTATTATGGTGGCGTATTTCAAGGATGTTCCGGGTTTACCGGAAATCTCGTTATACCGGATAATGTGGAGCTGATCCGAGGCTATTGTTTTTCTGGATGCAATGGATTCTATGGCGATTTACGATTGCCATCAAAGTTGAAAAGAATGGGCGTTTGTGCTTTTTCTTACTGTTCAGGTCTCACCGGTTCTTTGACTATACCGCAAGGTATAATATCCATACCTTCAGAAGCATTTAATAATTGTGGCTTTGATGGTACGCTGACTTTGCATGATGGAATAGTAAATATTGCTAACGATGCGTTTGCCAACTGCCATTTCAAGGGCGAGCTACATTTACCAAGGAATCTGAAGACCCTTTCTAACAATGCCTTTGGAAACAATGATTTCTCTGGCAATCTGAATTTGCCGTCAACGCTTATGCATATTGGCAGTAGCGCCTTTGCAAACAACTGGCGTTTGATGGGTGTTCTTGACATTCCCTATGGGGTTGAAAGTATTGGTGAAAGTGCATTCTCAAATTGCCGAATGCTCGAAGGCTTGGTGTTGCCAGAATCGTTGGAAACCATACGTAGAGGAGCATTCAAAAACTGCTTCGGCGTCGGACCTATAGTATGCAAGGGCACCATGCCGCCCTATGTGCAGAGCGGCGCCTTCGACGGAGTGGCAAAAGACAACTTCACGCTCGAAGTGCCCGAGTCAGCCGTTCAGCAGTATCAGGCAGCCGGCGGCTGGTGCGAGTTCAAGCGCATCGCAGCCCACCACGAGCTGGTATGCCGCCCGTCGGTGGCTTGTGCGTTGAGCACACAGCACAAGCAGACCCTGGTAGTCAACGCCGAGGGCGAGTGGGAAGTGGAGAGCAAGCCCGACTGGTGTGATGTGTCGCCCGCCAGCGGCAACAAGAAGACCGAAGTGACGCTCACCATCAAGAGCATGTCGAAGAACGCGAGCGACCGCGAGGGCAAGATAGTGTTCCGACTGAAGAACAAAGACTATACCCACGCGTGCACCGTCTCGCAGTACGGTTACGAGTACGGCGAGGACGAATGGATAACCCTGCAGAAAGCCACCAAGGGACGCAACGGCGGCATCAACATCGTGCTGCTCGGCGACGGCTACAACGCCAAGGACCTCGCCAGCGGCGACTATCTGAAGCACATACGTCAGGAAGTGGAATACTTCTTCGGCATCGAGCCGTACAAGACATACCGCGGATACTTCAACGTGTACACCGCCATACCGCTGTCGACCGAGAGCGGAGTGGGCACGGTGAACACCATTCGCTACAACCGCTTTGGCACAACCTTCACCGGTGGCGTCGGACTGAAAGCCGATTACGACGAACTGTTCAGTTACGCCCTCGGTGCGCCCACCGTCAGCAAGGAAAACCTGAAGCAGACCCTCATAATCGTCGTGCCCAACACCACCGACTACGGCGGCATCTGCCAGATGTGGCCCGACGGATCGGCTATAGCGTTCTGTCCGCTCAGCACATACGACTATCCGCTCGACACGCGCGGCGTGGTTCAGCACGAGGCAGGCGGTCACGGATTCGGCAAGCTCGGCGACGAGTACATCTACCACAACGCCTTCATCGACGCTTGCGGCTGCAGCTGCTGCGGACACGTGGCGGAGTTCAACAGCGCGAAGTCGCTCGGCTGGTACGACAACCTCTCGCTCACCGGCAAGATGCACAACGTAGGCTGGAGCCACCTCATCTTCGACGACCGTTACAGCGACATCGTCGACATCTACGAGGGCGGCTATATGCACAACCGCGGCGTGTTCCGCTCGGAGCAGAACTCATGCATGAACAACGACATACCCTACTATAGCACCATCAGTCGCGAGAGCATCGTGAAGCGCATCATGAGATACGCCGGCGAGACCTTCTCGTTCGAGGAGTTCGTCAGAAACGACAAGCGCGACGCCGGAACAGCGACACGCAGCATGGGCACAAACTACACGCGCACCGCCCATACCTATCAGCATGCCCCGAAGATACACAAGGGCAGTCCGTTACAGATGAAGAAGGTGAGAAGACATCGCTAAGATAGTCGTCAGTAAGAAAACTCTAAAACGAACGTTTTCGTTAAGCCAAATGAGCAGAACCGAGCTTGCTCGAGTTATGCCATGGCGAGAAAACGAAGGATGAAATTCAAGATTTATGAACAACCATATAATAAGATGTGTCGCACTGGCGTTGGTAGTGCTCTCGCTGGCGGCTTGCGGCGACGATCTGCAACCGACTCAGCCGCAAGACCCTAAGTCGACACCAATGACATTCGTCGTAGACTATCCAGGGCAGACCCGCGCTACAGCCACCGACTTCGAACGCAACGACCGCATCGGTCTGTACGTAGCCGACGCGAAAGAGCCGCTGGAGCTGGCAGGCAATCTGGTGAACAACGAGGCGCTCACCTTCGACGGCAACAAATGGGAAGCCGGTCGCACGCTGTATTGGGACGAGGGCACGTACAACGCCTACGCCTACTATCCGTACATGCAAGATGTGACGAGCGTAACCGACCAGCCGTTCAGCGTAAGCACCGACCAGAGCACCCAAAAGACAGCTACAGCTCTCGGTGGATACGAGGCGAGCGACCTTCTCTTCGCCACAACCAAGGACGTCAAGGCTTCTGATTCGCCCGTAAGACTCACCTTCAAGCACATCATGAGCAAACTGAAGATTCGCTTGATAAAGGGTGAGGACTTCGAGGGCGACATGCCCACCACCGCCAAGGTATACATCCACAACACCGTGCCCACCGCCACTATCGACCTTCAGGCAGGAGTGGCGACACGCTACGTTAAGGGCACACGCCAGACCATCGTAGCCCATCAGGACGGCGATACAAGCTATTCGGCGATAATCGTGCCGCAGCGCATCGACAACCGTCAGCCGCTCGTCGAGGTGGAGATGATGGGCGTGAGCTATCTCTTCGAGAGCAAGTTCCTTTTCAAGCCCGGTACGGAGCATCTTGTCTACCTCGTCATATCCGAAAATCCCGACAAGGTGAAGATAAACATTGGCGGCGAGAAGCAGAACTGGTAATAAAACGATTCGTATGAAGAAAACTACCGGCATATTGTCAGCCATAGCGCTGGCGCTCCTCCTATGGGCAGTGGCTTTATGGCTGCTGCCCTTTGGTGGTTATAAGAAAAACATGAAGGAGACGCGCTACGGACTGAACGAAGGCATGGAGGTTGTGGAGCAGATTGTGGCATTGGGACAGCGCCAGTATGTGGTGGAAGACGCCCAAGGCAACACGCTCTTTCGCATTCCTCTGCGCGGATGTATGATAGACACGCGCTTCCGTGGCGGCAGACTCCGCTTCCGCGAGATGGCTACTGGGCGCGAGGGATACGTAGACCAGAACGGAATGGTGACATTCACGGCTGGTGCTGCGGCGCAAGCAAAGGCTGTGGTGCCCGAAGACGAACTGACGAGGCAGAACATGGATATGGAGAATCGGTCTGTAGAGTCGGCAGGACCTTCCGACAGCAAGTCGCGCCGTGAGAGTAAAGGACACGCGGTGAAGCTCACGCAGACCGACATACGCAAGATAGCGCAGAGCAGTCCGTTCTACAAAGAGGCGGCGAAGATATTGAAGGGCAAGCTGACGGAGACCGATGCCTCGCGCCGCCGTCAGATACTCAACTACTGCGAGCATCTGCGCACAGCATACACCACGAAGGACATCGACTTCCTCAGACAGGTGTTCAGCGACGAGGCACTCATCATCGTTGGCAATGTGGTGAAGGAGTCGGCTACGACCGCCGGCATTGGGTCTGACTCGCGCGTTACTTACGCCCTGCACACCAAGCGCGACTATCTCTCGCGACTCGCCAAGGTGTTCGCCGTCAACAAGACAGTCGACGTGAAGTTCTCCGACTTCCGCATCATGCGCCATCCTACGAAAGACGGCATCTACGGCGTTTCGCTGCGCCAACGCTACAGCAGCGACCGCTACTCGGACGACGGTTGGCTGTTTCTGCTGTGGGACTTCCGCAATCCTTCCATGCCGCTCATACACGTGCGAACGTGGCAACCATCAGCAACCGTCGGCAGTTCGGAAGGAGTGATAGACATCTCCGACTTTAATCTTGAATAGACAAAGCAAGTCGGCTCTAATCTTAGCCGACTTTAATCCTGAATAAAAAGACATTCTATTATGCTAAACAATAGTTCTCGGACAATAAGTATAAGCCGGACGCTACGCAACGCGATGCTTTGTGTGGCGTATACCGTCGCTTTATGCTGTCTCTCGTTGCAAGACGCTAAGGCAGCTGTGCCGTTACTGGCGACTGTAGCGCCTTCTATCGATGCGCCAGCGCCTGCCGACAGCTCGTTCTCGGTAGAGAGCTTCCGTCAGTTGCCCACCGATGTGAGCGCTTTCATCGACGCTGTGCGCGACCTTAACGACGAGGCATGCGCACTTCTTAAGGTGGTAGCCCCAGCCGACTTCGCTTTCTCTTCGCCGTTAGGCATCGTTGAGCGTCGCGACAAGGTAGGCGAGATATGGCTTTTCCTGCCTAAAGGCACAAAGAGCATAACGCTGAAACACCCGCAATGGGGAGTGCTGCGCGACTATGCGTTCGGTACAAAGCTGGAGAGTCGCATGACATACGAGATGCGTCTGCGACTGCCGCAGGCAGCTGTTGTGGAGAAGCACGACACCGTTGTGTACACACAGACTATTGTAGACACAGTTACCGTGGCGCCACCGCGTCGCGTCGTGCCCTTGCATCTCTATACGTTGCTCACAGCCTCGATGCACACAGACGGTCCGTCGTGGGGAGCGATGATAGCCGTGATGAGTCGTCACGGTGGCTACGTTCATGCCAGCACCAATCTGCGCTCTGGCAAGAAGACCGTAGGAGCGTGCAACCGCGAGGGCTATAGAGACGGAGCTACTGTGAAGCCATACTATTCGGGTAGCACGCATACTTCAGAATATGCCGTCACAGCGGGTTTGATACACCGCATAAACGCCAACTTCAACGTCTTTGAGGGAGTCGGTTACGCTAAACAGAGTACCGCATGGCAACTCGCAAAAAGCGAAGGCGGAGGATGGCTGCGCAACGACGGACTCACACATAAAGGCGTGGCAGCGGAGATAGGCGTGCTCTTTACAAAGGGCAGGCTGAGCGTGAGCGCCTCTACGCTTACAATCGGCGGCAGCCAGTGGCAGGGATGTGTGGGCATAGGCATACGCATTGGAAAGAATAGCGTGATAACGAAACCCGCCAAGCGTTGAGACAGTGTTTCTATATAATATATGTGAAAACAACTTGAGATATGAATCATAGCTTACATTATAATAATATGTTCAATCGGCTCTATATCACTTTCGTGGCAGTAGTGGCGCTCTTGTGTTCGTGCAGTAGCGACAAACCCGACAGTCTTGAGCCGCACTTGCAGACTCTGCCGGCTACGGACATAACCCGAACGGAAGCTACAATATCAGGACTGTGCCAGATGGATAATGGTGCGGAGATGCCGCAGTTGTGGTTCCGCTATGGAGCCGACGAGAGTATGAGCGAACGTTCGGAGGCGCTTGACGCCGCGGACGGCAGTGTGAGCATGCGCTTGCGTAATCTCACGGCAGGCACCACATATTATTATATGTTGCAAGGCGGCAACGGCACCGCCGTACTGTCGGGCGAGACTCTCAACTTCACAACATTACCGAATCTGCAGCCAACTATCGGCGACGTGAAGGTGCTGAGCAGCAGTCCGATGAGTGTTATCGTGGGCTATCGCATTGCTGACGACGGTGGCGACGAGATCGCCGAAAGCGGTTGCCGCATATCGCGTCAGAATGGAGCCGCGATGAGCGACGGTGAGAAGGAAACAACCATAATGCAGACTGGCTCAGTGGGCGCTGACGGATTATACCGCTTGCGCATAGGCAATCTGCAGCCGAGCACGGCATACACAATATGCCCGTTCGCCAAGAACAGAAACGGCGAGGCAGTGGGCGAACCGCTTTTGTTTACGACTCCAACTGCTGTGGTTTTGGATGAGGCAGGCATGCTTTCGGTAGTCATAGGCGACGACATCTACAAATACACCACCATCTCTATAGCCGGACCGCTCAACGGCGACGACCTTCGCACCCTGCGCCACATGGCAGGACGCGGCATAGACGGTAGTGCTACAAACGGGCGACTTGCCGATATAGACATATCAGGAGCACGCATTGTCGCAGGAGGCGGTGTTTATGACGCTGCGCGCTATTCGGAGGACGACGTTGTGGGAGTGGGACTGTTTGCCGCGTGCAACAATCTGAAGAATATAAAGTTGCCGATGGACGTGGTGAGGATAGAAAAAGACGCCTTCCTCAACTGCTCGTCGCTGCGCAGCATAGTGATACCGGCTACCGTAAGCAGTATCGTTCCGTCGGCTGGATGCACTTCGCTTGAAGAGATAAGCGTGTCGGGTGCCAACACATCATACACAAGTAGTGACGGCGTACTGCTGAGCGGCGACGCCAAGAGCATATTGTGGTTCCCGATGGGCAAGCGAGGCGACTACGCATTGCCAGCCACAGTGACAGCAGTTGGTCCGTACGCCTTCCGCGACTGTAGCATTGGGAAGTTCGTGTTTCCGGCAGGACTCACCAAAATAGGCGAATGTGCTTTCTATAACAGTAAGGTAAAGGAAGTAGTGCTGCCTTCAACACTGAAGCTATTGCCGACCGGCGTGTTCCAGAAATGTGCCGACCTGAAGACTGTGCGCCTTGGCAACGACGTCGAACTGCTGTCCGACTACGTGTTTGACGGCTGTCCGCTCACCGATCTGTACATAACAGCCCCACTTCCGCCGGTATGTGGCAGCAATACCTTCGCCACAACCGGCACCGACTTCGTGAAGACCTGCCGACTGCATGTGCCGAAAGGCAGGAAGAAATACTATCGTGCGAATGCAAAATGGAATGTTTTTGAAAATATCGTAGAAGAATGAACTCACCAGAAATAGAAGAACTCAAGCGTCTCGTGAAGGAGAAATACGAGGACACACTTGCTACGTCCACCGACTTCGAGGTGTTCTCGCTGATGCTTAAGAAGAAATACAATGCTACCGTGTCGACATCCACACTGAAGCGTCTTTACAACTATGTAGGCGACGAGCACACGCCACGCGTGGCTACGCTGAATGTGCTGGCGCGCTATATTGGTCATGCCGACTACACTAAGTTTGTGGCATGGCTGAAGACGAGTCCGTGCTACAACTCGTCGTTCTTTAACGCCAACCAACTCATGAGCAGCGACCTCAATCGCGGTGACGAGGTAGAGATAGGCTGGAGCCCGAACCGCATTGTGCGACTTGAATATCAGGGCGACAGCAGATACGCCGTGCTCATGTCGCACAACAGCAAAATGCTGCCTGGCGACAGTTTCGTTACTGGCTGCTTCATTGCCGAGCAACCGCTGTATCTGCCGTTCCTTGAGCGCGGCGGCGAGCGCACACCGCCGTTCGTAGCGGGTCGCAACGGCGGACTCTCGATAGTTAGGGTTGTTAAAGAATCGTGCTGATGAACGACAAGGAGAAACGACCCACATCAGGATTCGTGGCAGGCTTTGGCGGCGAGTGCGGCTTCAGCGGTGCGCAGCACGACAGCGGCTTTTCGAACATTAGCGAAGTATATGTTTCAAAGTCGGGCTTTTCGCGCTTGCTCTCTGCCGTGAGATACGGCAAGCGCTATATGCTGAAGTGCTTGAAGCCCGACTTCGCCTTCACGCCCGTATATCGTCAGGCGCTCATGAAGGAGTTTGAGATAGGCTTGCAGCTCGACCATCCTAACATCTGTCGCACCATAAGCATGGAGCCGGTAGAAGAACTTGGCGAGTGCATCGTCATGGAATATGTAGACGGCGAGAATCTTGAGACAGCCGTCACAAGCGAAACGTTTACTGAAGAAAAGGCGCGCAGGATTGCCGCCCAACTGCTTGACGCTATGGAATATATGCACGCCAAGCAGACCGTTCATCGCGACATAAAGCCGTCGAACATCATGGTGACCCATCGAGGAGGCGACGTTAAGCTCATCGACTTCGGACTTTCAGACAGCGAGACCTTCTGCGTACTTAAGATTCCGGCAGGAACAATCGGTTATATTGCGCCAGAACAGTTGCTGCCCGGAGCCAAGAGCGACCCCAGTGCCGACATCTATTCGTTCGGCAAGGTGCTCGAGTTCATGGCTGAGGCTACGCACAGCAAGAGTCTTGCGAGAGTAGGGCGCATGTGTGCCGCCGCCGACCGCAACCGTCGACCCTCCGACATCGCCCAGATAAGACGCCTGCTGGCAGGCAAGAGCAAGTCGTTCGCCGTTGTGAACGCCGTGCTCGTTGCGCTGATAGTGCTGCTGCTTGTCGTTATCGGTGTGATGACCAACGCACGCCAAGACACACGCCCGGAAACTGTTGCTACAGATTCGGTTGCAACCGATGGCGTGAATAGAGTGGTGGACAGCAATCTTTGGTGATCATTGGTGATTATTGCGTTTGAAAGCGCAATAATCCTTCTTTCTTCAATAATATTCTGCCCGTAACTGCGTTATTAGTTATATGCAATGGACCGACCAAATACGTAGAGTGAAGATATTTCTTGTGCTCGCCGCGGTGATTATCGCCGTGGCATCACTTGTCGTGTCGCATATCCTCATACGCGACCTCGCCAGGGAGGAGCACAACAAGATGGCGGTCTGGGCTGAGGCTATGCGCACGCTGAACAACGCCGACGAGAACACCGACATCAATCTGGTGCTGAAGGTGATAAACGGCAACAACACGATACCCGTCATCGTGCTCGACTCGAACGGCGACGTGCAGGCTTACCGCAACATCAATCTGAAAACATGCAACACGGCAGCCGACTCGCTTAGGCGTGTGGAGCAACTCGGCAAGGAGATGCTCGCCGAGCGTCAGGTAATACGTATCGCGCTTAACGAAGACGCCGACAGCGTGTCGCACTCCGACGAGTACATCAATGTCTGCTACGCCGACTCCGTCATGCTGCGCCGACTCGCTTCCTATCCCTATATACAGCTGGGCGTGGTGATGATATTCGTCGTCATAGCCATCTTCGCCCTGCTCACGTCTAAACGCGCCGAGCAGAACAAGGTGTGGGTAGGACTCTCTAAGGAGACAGCCCATCAGCTCGGTACGCCGATATCGAGCCTCATGGCGTGGACCGAGATACTGAAGGAGACTCACCCCGACGACCCGCTCATACCCGAGATGGACAAGGACGTGAAGCGCCTGCAGCTCATCGCCGACCGCTTCTCGAAGATAGGATCGCTGCCCGAACCTGTGGAGACAAATCTGAAGGAGATAATGCAGCACGTGGTCGACTATATGGACCGCCGCACGTCGCGCAAGGTGCAGATGATATGCCGCTTCCCCGAGGAAGACGTCATAGTGCGCATCAACGCCTCGCTCTTCGAGTGGGTGATAGAGAACCTCTGCAAGAACGCCGTCGACGCCATGGAAGGCGCCGGCACCATCACGCTCACCATTCTGAAGGAAGGCGCACGCGCCGTAGTCGAGGTGGCAGATACCGGCAAAGGCATACGCAAGAAGGACATCGGCAACGTGTTCAAACCCGGATTCACCACGAAAAAACGCGGTTGGGGATTGGGCCTGTCGCTCGCCAAACGCATTGTAGAAGAGTATCATCACGGCAAAATCTACGTGAAAAAGTCGGAATTGGGCGTCGGAACTACCTTTAGAATAGAACTTTTCTGGTAATCAGTTGTGTAATTCGCAGAATATTCGTAACTTTGCACACCAAATGTGTAATTTAGAATCGCTTAAGATAGATTTAAAGGAGTTGAACGAGGGCCTCACAACGCTCCATTTCAACCTGGGCGACGCTTATTTCGAGTCGTTGGACGAGGACGAAATAAAGCGTGGCTCTGTCAGTGTGTCGTTAAACGTGCGCCGCACGGAGAACTATTTTGAGCTCGACTTCCACACTGAAGGCTCGGTCGTTATTCCGTGCGACCTCTGCCTCGACGATATGGACCAGGACGTAGAAAGCGACGACCGCCTTATCGTCAAGTTTGGAGAAGAATATTCCGAAGACGATGACCTCATCACCGTCGACGAGCGCGAAGGCGTACTCGACGTGGCATGGTTCATCTACGAATTTATAGCACTCAACATTCCCGCTAAGCACGTGCATACACCTGGAAAATGTAACGCGGCGATGATTAAGGTTCTTGAAGAACACTCAGCTACCCGAAGTAGTGGCGAGGATGAAGAGACAGCGGTAGATCCGCGATGGAATGGATTAGAAAAATTAAAAACAATAATTAAAGATTAAAGAAAAATGGCACATCCTAAAAGAAGACAGTCGAAGACTCGTACACTTAAGAGAAGAACTCATGATAAGGCAGTAGCTCCTACATTGGCAGTATGCCCGAACTGTGGCGCTTACTATGTATACCACACAGTTTGCCCTACTTGCGGTTACTATCGTGGTAAGGTGGCTATCGTTAAGGAAGTTGCTGAATAATTACAATGGGTAAGATACACGCAGTAATCACAGGCGTTGGCGGCTATGTGCCCGACTATGTCCTCAACAACGAGGAGCTGTCGCGCATGGTAGACACCAGCGACGAGTGGATTATGACCCGTGTCGGTATCAAGGAACGCCACATCCTCACAGAGGAAGGCCTCGGCACAAGCTACATGGCGCGCAAGGCAGCCAAGCAGCTTCTGAAGAAGACCGGCGTAGATCCTGACACAATCGATGCGCTCATTGTCACAACAACAACCCCCGACTACAAGTTCCCTTCAACAGCTTCTATCGTCCTTGGCAAACTCGGACTGAAGAACGCTTTCGCCTTCGACCTTGAGGCAGCATGCTGCGGATTCCTTTATTCGCTCGACGTTGCCGCTACCATGATTGAGAGCGGACGCTACAAGAAGATCATCGTTATCGGAGCCGACAAGATGTCGTCGCTCGTCGACTATACCGACCGCGCTACATGCGTGCTGTTCGGCGACGGAGCGGGCGCAGTGCTCGTAGAGGCTACCGAGGAGGAGAACGTAGGCGTGCAGAACTCATTCCTGCGCACCGACGGCATCGGACTTCCGTTCCTTCACATGAAGGCGGGCGGTTCGGTATGTCCGCCGTCACACTTCACAGTGGACCACCGTCTGCACTACCTCTATCAGGAGGGACGCACCGTGTTCCGCTACGCCGTTACCGACATGGGCAACGACGTCGAGGAAGTGCTCAAGCGCAACGAGATGACTACAGAAGATGTCAACTGGGTTATCCCTCACGAGGCTAACCTCCGCATCATCGAGGCTGTTGCTAAGCGCATCAATCTTCCGCTCGAGAAGGTAGTTGTGAACATACAGCGTTATGGCAATACAAGTGCTGCCACAATTCCTTTGGCTTTGTGGGATCACGAGCGTCACTTGAAGAAGGGCGACAACATCATCTTCACCGCTTTCGGTGCAGGTTTCGTTCACGGCGCTTCTTACTACAAGTGGGGTTACGACGGCGCTACAGTTGCCGGTGCACAGTAAGCACACGTTTCATTTATACAAAAGAGCATATACGGCTTGCGATTCTTCAAGCCATATATGCTCTTTTTGCGTTTATGCCAAACGTAAATGTTCACACATACCGGTGTTACCGCAGTGTGGTAACGATGTAGCCGATACGCGGTAACATCATAGCCGATACGCGGTAATCGTGTTTTAGCTACGCGGTAATCTTGTTTCCTGTCTATTATACCTTTGTCTTTCTTGTGCAAATATTGTTAAAAGAACAGCCTTCCTGCATACACTATATACATTATTTCACTATATTTGCGACATGTAGAACCTAATTAACAGCTTATGAAAAATAGCCGTTCTTGCACAAAATCCTTATTGGTTTTTAAATTTTTCGCATGAACTTATTTCATCCTTAAAAAAAGAATATTATGAGCAACGATTCCACAAATAAAGTCGATCCCGTTATAAAATGCTTCTTTGTCTCATTTTGTACAATTATGGCAGTGGTATTTATTTTAAGCTTTTCCATAAAAGTCCTTATTTTGTGTTTTGTAATATATGGACTTATAATAATCCCTTTAAATACATTATTTATTTATGTCATCAGTCGTATCAGACTATTCAGATGGTCATTACATAGTGTGTGGTATGTAATATTTGAAAATCTTCTACTCCTTTCTCATATCTGCCTTTATGACAGAATAACTTTGATGTACTTTCCAAAACTTAGATTCAATACTTTATGTTATATATCTGTGTTTATAGCCATTCAATTGGTGTTTGTTCTTGTAGCATCAATTTGTAGGAATAGAATGATAAAAAACAAGCAAAAACAAACAGATTTATAATGTGGCGTCTCTTTAGAATCGGTTGCGTCTCTTTAGGATCGGTGGCGTCTCTTTAGCATCACCATTCCTACGCCTGCGACCGCACCGACTGTCGCTCCGATTGAGTTGGCTGCGAAGTCGAGCCAGTCGCCGCTGCGGCGTCCGCCTGTGCAGTATTCCTGCAGAATCTCTATGACGCCGCTCATCAGTATGGGCGCAATCCAGGCGAGGCAGAACAGTTTTGTCCAGCTCAGCAGCGGTTTGTCTGCGGGCGATGCTATGCGCATTACGGGCTGAGGCTTCGTGCTGTGAAGGCGCAGATATTCGAGCCATATAGTGGCGCAAGTGCCGCCGTACATGGCTATGTGTACCCATTTGTCTATCAAAGTGACGTTGTCGAGCGGCGTACTCGGTATCGTTGCGAAACACAGAATCCATATCATAAGGATATAGAAGCACGATACCGGGTACGCCTTGAGTAGATGTCTGATGTATGTCATTGTATAAGAAATTCTTTTAATTGTTGTGTAAGAACTTCTTATTAAACGCCATATTCCCGCTTTTATTGTTAAGGCAACGGCTTTAACGCACGAGAATCTTCTTGCCGTTCACGATGTATATGCCTGCAGCGAGTCCGTTCACTGCCTCGGCTGCCGACACGGCGCTCTTGAAGCGGCGCACCGTTCTGCCGTCTGTCGCCACTACGGTTGTGGTGGCTGGGGCGGCGTTGGCTGCGATGTCTATGATGGCGGTGGGCTGGTCGGCTGTAACGTTCTTCAGGAGATAGTGGCCCTCGGCGTCCTTTTGGTTCAGTATCTCGAAGTAGGCGTTCGCCTTAATGCCCGTTACATCAGTGGTCTGCACCGAACTCGACTTGGCGAACACGAAGTTGACGTAGTCGGTCGGTGTGTTTATCTTGAACTGCTTGCTGTACCATTTCTTGCCGTTCTTCTCTGTCGGTGTCGTCACGTTGTCGCCAGGCCATTTGCTGTTGGCAGGCGCGTGCGTCTCGTCGCCGCCCCACGTCCAGAAGTAGCAGTTCGTCCAGCCTACGTTGTCGGTGTTGACATACACGGCGATGTTGTAAGCCTCGAACTTATGCACGCTGTATGTGCGTGTCACGATAGTGCCCACCTTGCCGTTCACGAGCAGCGCAGCCTTCAGCGTGCACTTGCCGTCGGGCAGCGCAATCTTGGCGCCGTTTGTCACCTTTGCGCTCGACGCCGTAGGAGCGGTGCCGTCAGTTGTGTAGACAATATGTGCGTCTTTGGCTGTAGAGATAGCGCGCAGCGTGACGGTAGGGTCGTTGTAGTATTCGCCCGACGGCAGCGAGGGGAACACCGTCTCGGCAGAAGTAGGCAGGAAGTAGCGCCAGTGGTAGCCCTCGGCAGCCAGCGCCCATCCGTCGTCGGTGGGTGTGTATGCGTTCGCCGTGGTGCCCACCGCCGCACGCAGCCTCATGTTCTTGCCCGTTGTGGTTACGACGTAGCGCTTCGCAGAGTTCTCCGTGCACGACCATCGGCTTTCGTTGTGTATTCCGGCTATGTAGCGCACCAGAATCATGTTCTTAATGTCCTGCTTGCAGTCGGTCCAGTGCTTGTAGAACACGCAGGGCGTGCCCGGCATGGCGATCATGTAAGCGTTTGCTGCCAGCGTGTCCTTGCGTATCGGGTCCTGGTCGGCGTCGCTGCGCTTCTCTGTGTCGTGGTTCTCGAGGAACGTCACGGCGTAGCGCTTGTACACCACGTCGGTAGCCAGTCCGCCGTTCGCCAGCTTCGACCAGTTGCCGTTGTTAGCCGCGTCGCGCATCGAGTAGCGTATGGGGAAGTCGAACGCCGCCGACATTATCTTGTCGTCCACCTTCGTAGCGTTCAGCCAGTTGATTACATTCGTCTTGTTGCCGTCGAAGTATTCGCCGACGGAGTAGGTGGGGTTCGCCGCCTTGTTGTACAAGCCCGTGAACTTTCCGGCGTATCCCTTCGTCATATCGTAGCGCACGCCTGCGTATCCTAAGTCGTTGAGCAGCAGGTCGAGATACGCCTTCACGCAGTTCTGCACGTTGGCAGAGTTGTGGTCGAGGTCGCGCATGCCGTCCCAGTCCTCGCCCGTATCGTAGTTGGCGCTGAGGCTCACGCCCTGCTTCTTCGCCTCCTCCGCAGCCTTGCCTTTGTCGTCGCCGGCGCAAACGTCTGCAGCCGTCATCTTGTACGTCTTGCCCTTGTACGTCTCCTCGGGGAAGTCGAACCAGTTCTTCACGGTTCCGCGGTGGTTGATTACGACGTCGGCGATGGTGCCGATGCCCTTCTTCTTGAACGTGCCGATCATTGAGCGCAGCTCCTGCTCCGTGCCGAACGACGAGTTGTAGTTGGAGAACCAATAGAGATCGTTGTAGCCCATCGACTTGCCGCCGCAGTAAGCGCTCTGCGGCACCCAGATAAGCTTGAAGTAAGGCGCCATGTCGTCAGCCTCGCTCTCAAGCTTTGTCCACTGCGATGCGTCGTAGCTGTCCCAGTAGAAGCCCTGAAGCATCACGCCCTCGTATTCAGAAGGCCAGCCTTGCGCCGACGCGTTAAGCGCCGAAAGGCTTAAGCCGCATGCTAATGCGGTCACCGATTTTAGGAATCTGTTCATTTTTGGTATCGAATTGATTGTTATTGTTTGAGGTTGTCTGATGTTTGCCGAAACAATATAATTGTGTAGAAGGGCAAACAGTAGGAGAAATATGTGCAAAACCCGATTGAGGCGGGCAGCCCGTCTGGGAGATGCTGGTAGATACTGGTAGATGGCTGGTAGATAAAAACGCTATCTACCAGCCTTCAACTCATTATCCAGCAAGACGTTACAAGCCTGCTGGAAGATATGGGAGATTTTTTTAGTTACATACTAAGTACAAGTACACCTCTCGGCTGCAGCTTCACGTCCTTCGAGAGGTCGATCTTGCGACCGGTAAGGATGTTCGTAGCCTCCGTGTGGTTGCCGATAATCTCGGCGTAGCGGGCTACGGGCATCGTTGCAGCCTTCGATGTGCCGTTGATAACCGTCATCACCGCCTTGTCGCCCAACGTGCGAGCCACTACGTACACGCCCTTCACCGGTATGAACTGCGTCTGCTTGCCCTTTGTGATGACGTCGTTGTTCTGACGCCAGTGGAGCAGACGACTTGTGAAGCTGAACATAGCCTGCTCCTCCTTCGTGCGCTCCGCCTTGTTGAATGCGTTGTGTGAGTCGCCGGCGAAACCGCCAGGGAAGTCGCGGCGCACATGTCCGTCGGTAGAGCTCTTAGTGCCGTTCATCAGTATCTCCGTGCCGTAGTAGAGCTGCGGAATGCGGTTGACGGTGAGCAGCAGAGCCAGCGCCTGCTTCAGAGCCAGCGTGTCCTGACCCTCGCCGAGGAAGCGGTCGGTGTCGTGATTCTCGATGAACGCCATCACGTGCGACGGGTCTACGTACAGATAGTCGTAGCAGAGCGAGTTGTATATGCGGTTGAATCCCTTCCACCAGTCGTCGGTCTCCTCGTTCTTCGCCTGGTTGATGCGGTCGAAGAACGCGAAGTCCATCACCGTCTTCAGGTTAGAGTTCACTTCAGCCAGCGGCGAGTCCTTCTGCCATGCTGCCGTGTATGCCGGCTCCGTCACCCAAGTCTCTCCAACCGTGTTGAAGTTGGGATACTCCGTGTTCAGCACCTCCATCCAGTGCGCCATACCCTTGCGGTCGGCGTACGGATAAGTGTCCATGCGTATGCCGTCGATGCCAACGGTCTCTATCCACCATTCCGAGTTCTGTATGAGATAAGTCATCACGTGCTCGTTGCGCTGGTTGAGGTCGGGCATTGAGGGCACGAACCAGCCGTCCACCGTCTCGTGCAGGTCTACCTTCGACGCATACGGGTCGAGCACCGGCGTCAGCTTGTAGCTTGTCTGCAGATACTTCTCGTTAGTCATCTGGTCGCCGTCCACGGTCTTCGTCTTCACAGCCTTCGCCTGATTCTCCGGCGCAAGCCATTCGGGTGTGTTGAACCAGTCCTTGGTAGGCATGTCCTTCACCCAAGGATGCTCGAAGCCGCAGTGGTTGAAAATCATGTCCATCACCACCTTCAGACCCTTCTTGTGCGCATCAGAAACAAGCTGACGGTAGTCGCTGTTCGATCCGAAGCGCGGGTCAACACGATAGTAGTCGGTCGTAGCGTATCCGTGATATGTACTGCTCTTGCCGTGGTCGGGCGAGTTGTTCTCAAGCACCGGCGTGAACCACAGCGCCGTGACACCAAGCTCGTTGAAGTAGTCGAGGTGCTGGCGTATGCCTTCGAGGTCGCCGCCATGACGCAACGACGGCTCCTTGCGGTTCACGGTGTAAGCGTTCAAGCCCTTCACTTTAAGATTCTTTCCGCTCGACGCAAATCGGTCGGGCATGAGCATGTACAGCACGTCGGCGTTGGTGAAGCCCATGTGGTCTTCGCCCTTCATGTCGCGCGCCTTCAGCTCGTACTTCACGTTTGTCTTGCTCTTGCCCGCACGGAACAGCAGGTTCATCGTGCCCGGCTTAGCATCCTTCACGTTCATGTACACCAGCAGATAGTTAGGCGAGTCGAGACGCACGAGCGAGTCGATGCGCACGCCAGGATAGTCGGTCGACACCTCTGCAGCGCGCACGTCCTTGCCGTAAACCATCAGCTGCACCTGCGGATTCTTCATGCCTACGAACCAGTTTGTAGGCTCGATGCGGTCTATCTTCTGTGCTGCATTCATAGAAAGTGATGATGTAAGAAAGAGAGCGACGAGCGTCGCGCTCTTTATTCCCTTGTTCAATGACAAGAGAAAATGGTTTTTGAAGTTTATCATTGTTTAAAGTATTAATCGTGAACAATCAATGCTGACTGCGGAGCAACCGTCAGAGTTGAGCCGCTGATGAGTCCGAGACCTTCGGCGTTCACCTTGCCGTTAGCCACCACCTTTGTGTAGCTACCCTCAGCAACCTTAACGCTCTGCGGCGTCTTCTGCGAGTTGAGCACTACGTATATGTTCTGCCATGCGTCGCCGCCGGCGTTGTTCTTCAGTCGGAACGCCACCACGCCCTTCGGAGCGTCGACAAACTCGAGGTTCTTTCTGACCTCCTCAGCCTTGCCCATGCGGAACGCAGGATGCGCCTTGCGCAGCGCTATGAGACCAGCGTAGTAGTCGAACACCTGCGGATAGCGCTTCAGGTTGTTCCAGTCGAGACGGTTGATAGAGTCGGGCGAGCGGAACGAGTTGTGCACGCCCTTCTTGTCGCGCAGCATCTCCTCGCCAGCGAGAATGAACGGCACGCCCTGTGAAGTGAGCACAGCGGTCTGTGCGAGCAGGTCGAGACGTATCAGTTCGTCGTCGGTTATGTACGGCATTGTAGCGCGCAGTCGGTCGGTGAGACACATGTCGTCGTGACAACTCACGTAAGCCACCATCTGCGACGGCTCGTTCGTCCACGCCTCTTGCGAGTAGTTCACCTTCGTCATATCTATCTGCGGATGCGCAATGGCACCCACGATGCCGAACTTGATGCTTTCCTCTTGACCAGGTTCGCCAATGAGGAAGCCGCCCTTATGATCGTCTGAGAACGGACCGCGCAGAGCGTCGCGCATATCGTCGCAGAACGCACCGATGCCGTCGAGCTGCTTGGCATGAGCCTTCATAGCCAGTTTCTCCTGCGGATAGGCGCAAGAACCAGCGCTCCAGCCCTCACCATAAATATATATAGATGGGTCGATCTTGTCTACCATAGCACGTATCTCGTTCATCGTTTCGATGTCGTGAACGCCCATGAGGTCGAAGCGGAAGCCGTCGATGTGATACTCCTTAACCCAATACTCCACGCTCTCCTTCATGAACTCGCGCATGAGCGGCTTCTCGCTCGCTGTCTCGTTGCCGCAGCCCGAACCGTCCGAATACTTTCCCTCCGCAGTCTTGCGGTAGAAGTAGTCGGGGTAGGTCTTCTGGAAGTTGGAGCCGTTGATGTCGAACGTATGATTGTACACCACGTCGAGTATGACGCGAATGCCAGCCTTGTGCAGTGCCTGTACCATTTGCTTGAACTCGCGTATGCGTGTTGTCGGCGTAGCGGCGTCGGTAGAGTAGGAGCCTTCTGGCACGTTATAGTTGAGCGGGTCGTATCCCCAGTTGTACTGCGGCACGTCGGGCTTCGACTCATCCACGGAAGCGTAGTCGAACGACGGCAGAATGTGCACGGCGTTCACGCCGAGACGCTGCAAGTGCTCGATAGCCTTCGGCTCTGTGAGCGCAAGAAACTTGCCCTTGTTCTTCAGTCCCGACGAGAGGTCGACGGAGAAGTCGCGGTGGTGCATCTCGTAGATGACGAGGTCGCACGGATTGTTGAGCGTCGGGCGCACATCGTTAGCCCAACCCTCAGGGTCGGTGTCGCGCAGGTCGACGATGGCGCCGCGCTTTCCGTTCACACCCACCGCCTTTGCGAATATGCCGGGTGTGTTGTCGGGCTGCGCATTGTTGTACACGCTGAAGAGATAATACTTGCCTTTCAAGTCGCTCTTCACCGTTAGCTTCCACTTGCCCGCACCCACACGCTTCATCTGCTTAATCATCTGCTCGGCAGGGTTGTCGCTGTCTGTGTCCGACAGCAGCACGTTCACTTTCTTCACGTCGGGCGACGTGGTGAGTTGGAATGTTGTCTCTTTGGGCGAATACTCCACTTCGTTGAACGTCTGTGCGACGGCGCTGTGAGCCGTGCAGGATGTCAAGAAGGAGAGGAGAATGGTCTTTAGGGTCATGATTGTTTTAGTTGAGAATTTGGAGTTGAGAGTTATGATTAGTTGAAAGTTGAGAGTTGAGAATTGAGAGTTATGATTACCATTTTTGAAAAGTTTTTCTCCATATTATATATATTGAAAAATTAAGCAATAGTACATATCATAACTCTCAATTCTCAACTCTCAACTTTCAACTCTTAACTTTAAATTTACTTTCTTCCCGCTTCATCAATCAGTTCCTTCACCTGCTCGTTAAAGTCGCGGTCGGCGAGGAGCTGTTCGATGTTCAAGTGCATGCGATAGCGCCAGTAGTGCTTCGGGATAGACGGAATGTTGATGCGCTCGGCGTTGGCGTCAGCGAGACGAATACGCTCGTCGATGGCGAACCAGTCCTGCAGCGAGAGAACGCAGAGCATAGACGGCGAGGTGAGCTGCTGCGAAACGATGTCGCGAGCGAGCCATCCCGGCAGCGGATGCGGTGCGGCGCCGCCGCGGTAGAGCATGGTGTTGTAGAACTCCTGCGTGCGGTCCCAGTCTTCGTCCCACCACAGGCGCAGCGTAGGCATATCGTGAGTAGAGAGAGTGCACACAGAGCGGTACGGATTGCGCGAGAGATAGCCGAACTTAACGCTCGGATCCTTCGGCATCGACTGCAGTTCGAGACTCAGGATGCGCAGCTCCTTCATAACCCACTGCACGCAGTCGGGCACCATGCCCAAGTCTTCTGCGCATACCAGCATACGGGTAGCCTGCACCAGAATCGGCAGCTTCTTCATCGCCTCGCCATACCAGAAATTGTTGTTGCGGCGATAATAGTAGTCGTTATAGAGTCGGTTGAACGCCGCCTTGTCGCCGTCCCACAGCGCCTCGTACATGAAGTTGAGCTGTGCCGTGATGCGCGGGTGGAAGAGGTTGGGGTTTTTGCGGTCGCGCACGAAGAGCACGTCGTCAACCAGCGCGTAGAGTCCGTCGCGCAGCCACACGTCCTTCTCCGTCGTCTTGCCCTCGAACGCAGCCTCAATCTTGCGCTCCGTGTCGTATTCGGGCTTGAGCGAGTAGATGTCGTCGTGCTCGTGGTTGAGATAAGTCTTGATAACCTCCTCGGTGTGTTCGCGGAACACGCGCTCCACTACCCAGTGGGCAATGAACGGCGTTGTGAAGAGATGCTCCTGGAAGTTGAGACCATAGCTCTGTATCTCGTCGCGCGACATGGCGAGTGCCGGCTGGAACTGTCCGAGCAGTCCGCCTACGCAGTCGGTAGGTATAGCCCATATACGGAAGAATCCGAGCACATGGTCGATGCGGTAAGCGTCGAAATACTTAGCCATGTTCTGGAAGCGGCGCATCCACCACTCGCATCCGTCTGCAATCATGCGGTCCCAGTTGTATGTCGGTAAGCCCCAGTTCTGTCCGTTCACCGAGAAAGCGTCTGGCGGAGCGCCCGCCTGCGAGTCGAGGTGGAAGTATTCTGGCTCGTGCCATACGTCGCAGCCGTTGCGGTTCACGCCGATAGGAATGTCGCCCTTGAGGATGACGCCGCGAGCGCGAGCATACTCGTGAGCTGAGCGCATCTGCTGGTCGAGCACGAACTGCATGTAGTAGTAGAATGCCACCTTATTATATAGTTCGCTCTTCGGGTTGCTGAGCGCCTTGCGGTCAGCCTCGTTCCACTGCTTGTGGTCGGGCCACTCAGAGAATACGCATGTGCCGTAGAAGTCGCGCAGATAGCAGTAGTGGGCGTACGGCGCGAGCCAGCGCTCGCAGTCGGCGAAGAACGTCTTGAACTCCTTCGACGCCAGCACCTTCTTGCCCTCCTGCTCAAACAGCAGACGGAGATACTTCAGCTTGGCATTGTTCACGCGCTCGTAGTCGATCTGCGGCAGAGCGTTCAGTTCCTCGCGCAGCACCTCGAAGCGGTCTGCCTCCAGTTTGTCTTTCAAAGCGGGCAACTGGCGCAGGTCGGCGTACTGCGGATGCAGTGCGAAGATAGATATACATGAATATGGATATGAATCGGTCCACGTGTGTGTGGATGTAGAGTCGTTGATAGGCAGCACCTGCAGGAGGCGCTGGTGGGTCTTTGCCATCCAGTCGACCATCAGTTTAAGGTCGCCGAAGTCGCCCACGCCGAAGCTGCCTTCAGAGCGGAGCGAGAAGACGGGAATGAGTGTGCCCGCCACCTTCTCGTCGCAGAGCGCGTAGAATGACTGGTCGAGCGCCACCACGCGCACTTCGTTCTGCTCCAAAGGCTCGAGAGTGAGCTTGCGGTTGTCGCATGTCTCCCACATCTCATCGCCTTTGTCGCTGAACGCCACGAACTTAAATTCCAGTTCGTGTACTAACTTACTACAAATCTTATTATTGTTACCTAAACCTACTTCTTTTTCGTTTGTATTGAGCGCGTCGCCGTCGATGTCTACAATCCATTCGTTGTAGTTGTGCTCGGTCATTGGCAGCGCTTTCTTCAGGTCCCAGTTGCCCAGCGCAGCGCCTTTGCCCGTGAGAGCGAGGCGTGAGCCCGAGTGTAACTGCGGAGCGCGCACCACGAGTCGCAACGCCTTCTTGTAAGTCAGCGGCTCCACCTTGCCCTTTGCGCGTCGGTTGACGCAGTCGGTGAAAGCCGAACTATATAAATATGTGTCGCCTGGTATCTCGTGCCAGCGGTCTTCTACGGTGAAGCGGTGCGAAGCGTTCGCGTTGAGGTCGAGTCGGTGCATTATGGTCTTCCACTCGCTGCACTTTATTCCGCAGCTGTTGCGCACGCTATAGTAATAGTCTACGTGCTGTTCGCCCATGCCTGCCTCTACCTCGCATCTCCATGTCAAACCGTCGGTTGTAGACATAGCCACTGTGCGGTTGCCTTGCTGTCCGCCAACGATGTTCAGCAGCAGCTCTTCGCCGAATACTGTCCTATACTGGATATTAAAAGTAATCTGCATAGTATTGTTTAGTCGTTATTAGATTCTAATTATATTCTGGTGCAAAATTAAGCAATTACGCAATTTTTTGCAAAGTTATGAAAGTATTTCTTCCAAACTGCAAGGTAAACGTTTGCGCAATGGTTAACGATTACTAACAAGTATATGTTATTTATCACAAATTTCTTACTTTTGCAATCATTAGGGGGTGCACTTGTCTTAAGTGCTAATTTCAGGGGGTGCACTTGTCTCAAGTGCACCAACCTATTTGCAGATGTTATTTCTGAAGACCAACTTCTATGTTGGTGCACTTGAGACAAGTGCACCCCCTGAAAGCCCCCCCTGAGAGTACCCAAGCTTATTACTAAACTTAATTATATATGAAAGTAAAATCAATCATCCTCGCTTGCTCGTTGCTGGCTACAATGTCGGCAAGCGCGCAGACCTCAAAGGGCATCGACCTCGCCAACATGAACACGGCGGTGAAGCCCGGACAAGACTTCTATGAGTATGCTATCGGTGGCTGGCGCAAGGCCCACCCGCTTGATGCAGAACACGCTCGCAACGGCTCGTTCACCGACCTCGACGAGATGAACCAGAAGCGCATCCTTGCTCTCATCGAGGAGTACTCTTCTAAACCGCAGCCCAAGGGCACACTCGGACAGAAGATAGGTTCGCTCTACAACCTCGCTATGGACAGCGTGCGCCGCAACCGCGAGGGTGCAGAACCGCTGAAGCCGATTCTGAAGAAGATTAACGACGTGAACGACCGCCGCGAGTATCAGCTCGTCACAGCACAGCTCGACGCACGCGGTCTCGACTGCCTCATGTTCGGAGTCGGCGTAGGTGCCGACATGAAGGACGCTGCCAACAACCTCGTGGGTCTTGGTCAGGGCGGACTCGGACTCGGCGAGCGCGACTACTACCTCTCTGACGACGCTCAGGTGGTTGCTGTGCGCAAGGCTTACGCCGAATACCTCAAGAAGATGCTCGTGCTCGCCGGCAACGACGAGGCTACTGCTCAGCGCAAGGCCGACGCCACAATGCGCATCGAGACACGCATCGCTAAGGCAAGCAAGAGTCAGGTAGAGCTGCGCGACGTGCAGGCCAACTACCACAAGATGACATACAACGCTCTCGTGAAGGACTTCCCGGGCATCGACTGGGGCAACTTCTTCCTGGCTGAGGGCTTCCCTGCATTCTCGCACATCGACGTAGGCCAGCTTGAACCTATCCACGAGGTGGAGAAGATATTGGCTGACGAGCCGCTCGACGACCTCAAGGCTTACGCCGAGGCTCACGCCATCAGCTCTGCAGCCGGCTACCTCGACGACAACTTCCGCGCAGCCGAGTTCGAGCTGAGCAGGGTGATGTCGGGCGTACAGCAGGACCGTCCGCGCTGGAAGCGTGCCACAGCTCTCGTGAGCGGCGTGCTCGGCGAGGCTATCGGCAAGCTCTACGTAGAGAAGTACTTCCCCGAGTCGTCTAAGCAGCAGATGATTCAGCTCGTGCGCAACCTGCAGAAGGCTCTCTCGCAGCGCATCGACGAGGCTACATGGATGTCGCCCGCTACAAAGGCGCAGGCTCAGGACAAGCTCGCCAACTTCATCGTGAAGGTGGGCTACCCCGACACATGGAAGGACTACACCAACCTCCACGTAGACGAGCAGCTCTCGCTCTTCGAGAACATGCAGAACATCCGCGCATTCCTCTCGCAGGACTATATCTCGCGCAAGGTGAACAAGCCGGTTGACAAGACCGAGTGGCAAATGACTCCGCAGACCGTCAACGCTTACTATAACCCGACCACCAACGAGATCTGCTTCCCGGCAGCCATCCTCCAGCCGCCGTTCTTCGACCCGAACGTAGACGAGGCTGTTAACTACGGCGGTATCGGCGGCGTAATCGGCCACGAGATGTCGCACGGATTCGACGACCAGGGCTCACAGTTCGACAAGTACGGCAACCAGAACGACTGGTGGACACCAGCCGACAAGAAGAACTTCGAGGCTCGCACAAAGGTGCTCGTCGACTACTTCAGCGCTTACGAGGCTCTGCCTGGCAAGAAGATCAACGGCAAGCTCACTCTCGGCGAGAACATCGGCGACAACGGCGGTCTGAACATCTCGTTCCGCGCCCTGCAGAACGTGCTCAAGGAGAACCCGGCTCTCAACAAGCCTATCGACGGCTTCACACCCGAGCAGCGCTTCTTCCTCTCATGGGCTACAGTATGGGCAGGCAACGCTCGTCCTGAGTTCGTAGACCGTCAGATAAAGACCGACCCGCACTCACCGGCTGAGGCTCGCGTCAACGGCGCCCTCCCGCAGATCGACGCTTGGTACAAGGCTTTCAACATCAAGAAGTCTGACAAGCTCTTCGTGCCGCAGAAGAAGCGCGCACAGATCTGGTAATTTGTAACGGAAAGCTTTTCAAGGGTTTCTAAAAATATACGAAAGCGCCCTGCGTTCGGCAAAACCGGACGCAGGGCGCTTCACTTTTTGTAATCTACTTAACAATCTTCTTTCCTGCTACAACGTATACACCACTTGCAAGACCATCAAGGTTCTTTGCATTGTGTTTTACGCAAACACCTTCTAAAGTATACACATTGAAGGTCGTTTCCTCCGTTACTCTGCTACCGTTGATAGCCGTAGACGGAGTTACCGTTAGCCAACCATTGTTGTAAAAAAACTCGTAGTTGTCTGCCTCGCCACCACTTACTATGATTTCGTACTTACCGGCTTGCGATGTGGCATCTGCTATGCACGAAGCAACCGGCTTAGTTGTCAGTACGTCTGCCGTCTCTTCAAGCTTAAATCCGTCATAGGTGATGTTGAACACGGGGTTCTCCATACCAGTCTCACGAGTAGCGTCCTCAGCGGTTACGTAAAGCGGAGCTTGTGTCACAACGAGATAGCCGTCTTCAAAATCAACCGCCTCATCTGTGATAGTTCCCGGCTCTATATGAATAGTGTAGCGACCACACTTACTCTCTGTAGTAGCCTCGCAGCTAAGCACGGGTTTGCCTTCTACCTTGTCACCAATAATGGTGAAGGTGAGTCGTGGATTTTCGTCGCCATATTCGCGAGCCTGATTACGAGCCTTAATCGTAGTGCCAAACTCAACAATGTTAGCAAAGTCGTTCCATTGTGCAGTGTTCTGGAAACGCATCTTTGAGCCGGCACGCACCATGAGTAAGCAACTCTCAACGTTGGCTCCTTTGAAAACGTTAGTGCCATTTAACTGCGGTATATTCTTAGAGAAGACTTTGAACTCAGTAAGAGACCAGCAGTTGGCAAATGCTTCCTTACCTATCGTCTTTACATCGCTACTGAGCGAAACACGTGGCATAAGGTTACAACCCGCAAAAGCATAGTCGGCCACATTGATAACCCCATGCTTTATATCCACACCATTCGGCTGAAACGGTAAGGCAGCAATAAGAGTAGTCTTGTCGCTATTGTACACTATCCCGTCTTCGTATATAAAGTTGGCATCGGCAGAGGCCGTCAGCACCACTTCCTTTAGCTTGCTCGTATATGCCCATACTCCCTTGCCAAAACTGCTGATGCCGGTCTTTGGGAACACAATCTTCTCCAATCGCGTATTTGAGAACACCTTGTCGGGCAGACTTGCATCTCTTTCTACAGTAAGCTTCTTGCCGTTTTCCATCATGTAATAGTCGGAGCCGGCAATGATACGAGCTTCACTAAGGTCGAGAACGCGCAGATGTCCGCGGGTGCGGTTGCCTTCAGCGTCACGTCCTGCCATGCTACGCAGCGTGCGCAGGTCGGCAGCGTTGATGTTTCCACTCACTGTTAGCGTGTCGTAGTTGTAAAACTTGTCGGCCTCTATTTGTGCAGCAAGCGTTCCTGCGGCTTCAAGAGCAATGCTGCCCTTTAAGGTTGATGATGTCTTGTCTGGCGTGATGTTTATCACAGCTTCTTGATTGCTTGAGAATTTGTATGCCTGTGGGTCGAGGATGTTTATATCGTAATAGCCGTCGTAGTTGCCATCCCATCCCCAGTTGACATGCACCTTACCTTCTGCGTCATATCCGTCGAGAACGAATGAGTGGCCACCCATTGACTTATCGAATCCGCCATACACAAGAGGCTGCTTGTTGTTAATCTGTTCGTAAATGATGCGCATCCACTCATTGTCAGAATAATCCTTCCTCACGATATATTTGGCATCCTCAATGCCATAGTAGCGTTGCAAGCCTTTAGCCACATTCTCGTGCAGGGCACCGCTACCGCCATCGGTTTCGCTGCCATACTCCATACCAACCGCCACACCCAGGTCGTGCATTATGAGTGCCACGGCGTCGCCTTCTTCTACGGAGTACTTAGAATCGTATGTCTCGAGCATTGCGTTCCAGTCGTACTTGCTCTTTTCGAAGTCTGCACTTATCTTTGTGCCCGACATATTGTTGGCAGGATAATAGATGGTGCGGCTGCCGATGCCATGCTCAGGTGCACGATGATAGCGAAGCACCTGAGCTGTCGACGTAGCGGCGCATCCAGTCAGTGTGCGTGTGCCGTTGGTGGCAGTAGGGCAGAGGTTGTTGTATGGCTTATTCTGTCCCCAGCGAGTCTCGCAAAGAGCTGTTACCGACTCGGCATAGCCATATCCACTCGGCATCTTGTTCACAAGAGCCACTTTAGACGCCTTTGCGCGTGAGACCACCGCCTCGTTCACCATAGAAAGCCACCACTCAAAGTTGGGGTTGGTTGACTTCGGCTCGAACTTCGTGTCGCTATATCCTAATATGGCTGGTGAAGTGTCGTCGGTTGCTATAACTGCAAACCCATTGCCTTCAGAACCATATACCACATAGCCCTCTGACGCTTTCAGCTCCTTTATTGCTTTGGTGTCTATTGAGAACGAATTTCTTGCCGCTGCCTTCATTCTTGCGCTACCTAATAGCTTTATTGCCACGGCTTTCATCTGTGTCTTGGAGCGCGGCGCTGCAGAAGCGCCGGCTACAAGAAACATGAGGGCAAGAGGAACGAATGTGTATCTTTTATTAATGTTCATATCGTCTACTTGTCTACTTAACTATAACTTTCTTACCGTTTACGATGTACACTCCCTTCTTCATTGTTGAGAAGTTGCTTACGTTTGTAGCAACGCGTATGCCGTCGATGGTATACACATCGAAAGTCTTCCCGGCTTTGAATACGTCGCTGATGCCGGTTGTGGCGTCTGTAGCAATGGTAGCTTCCGACTCGCCGTCGAAATAAACCGCTGTTACACCGTAGACGTATTTAGTGTTGTTATCTGCCGTTTTGTCAACAAACGTTGTCTGGTCTGACGGTACTGTGCCCACGAGGGTTCCATCACGATATATGCGATACAGTATCACGGTACCCGGACCGTAGGTGTAAGTAATGTCGTCAATCATGAATACGAAAGAGTTAGCTGCCACTGTATTATGGTTGATGGCAAAATACTTGCTGCCTGCTGGCAACTCTACGCTTACTTCCTCCCATTCGCCCTTCGATGTGGTGTGCGTCTCACCAATCTTTGTGAACGAAGCCTGCTTGCTATCTGTAGTAGAATAGAGCACGTCGAAGGTCTCCGGATAATTAATCTTCTGGTCGGTATCGTTCTCGTTTTTCACCCAGAACGATATTGTCTGCTGCTCGCCAGACAATTCGGGCGAGAAGAGCCAGTTGTCCTGCGTCACGTCATTGCCTCCATCGTCGGCACGGTGGAAAGCGGCAAGATACTTACTTCCGGTGTGTGCCTTGAAGCCCGGAACCTGCTCGAGTTGCTCTTTAGAGAGCCATCTGTCGAGTGGGTCGGCAAGGGTGAATGCAAACGAAGTGCCCTGTGACGGATACTTCATCTTGAACGGACCGCCCGTCGTTCCCGTATTGTTTGCCACCGACTTCCAGTCGCCAAACAAATCGGTGCTCCATGACGTGTACGACTCGAAACTCTCTGTTGCAGTCTTCGATTCGGAATCAACCGCTGTCCATGCTACCTCCACTCCGTTCTCTGTCTTTGTGGCTGTAGCCGAGTCGGGGTGCGGCTTGGTTGATATCTCAAACTTAGTGGATGCTGATACCTCATTGTCATCGGTGTTCAGGTCGTTGCTGTATACCACGACGGCCTTTAGCTCTACACCCTCCTTGTCCTCAAGGATACTGATAGGATACTCAAAGTTGAATGTCTTGAAATAGTAGGCCTTCAATGGTTCGGCAGGAGTCTCAGAGGCAATAAGTTTGTTGTTGGCATATAGCTCAACCTTATAGCCGCGCGCATCCTTCGAGCCGAAGTTGTTCACCGTGACCTTCACATTCTCCGTGTCGCCCTTTCTTGCTGTCTCCGGAGCTTCTATCTCTGCACTCAAATCGTAGGTGTATGTATCGCGTATGAACATACGGTCTATGTATACTACATTGCCGGTGTTGGCCTGCGCCACAAAATTGACAGACACGAAATCCTTATCTGCATAGTCGGCAAGCGAAACGGCAGAAGCGGTCCACTTTCCTTCGTCCTTAGCTGCGTCAATATTTGCTACCTCTTCGGTCGTACCATCGGGCAACTCTACTTCAATCTTTATCTTGGCATTGCTGCCGGTTTCTGCCTTGTGGTAGAAGATGAGTTTCGGTTCGGCAGCGCCGGCGAGTGCTATCTTTCCGGTTCCGAGATAAGCCCAGTCGGTATCGGCCTCCGAAATCATGTGGAAGGCTCCGCCATCGTTGTCAACACAGTCGGGATAATTGTCATCAATGGTCCAGAAATCTGACTTGCCCGTGCCGTATGTGGTCCACAAGCGTCCGTGCAGAAGATTCTTAGCCACGCTCTCAGAGAACGGAAGATCGTAGGGCTTGCCGAGCATGATAGAAGGCAACGCCTTGTATGAGCTCTGTCCGTAATCGTTTTTGGCCGAAATCCAGAGTGTTTTAAGAACCTGTGCACCGGTGTTCGTAACCATTGGTATGTCTATTGTTGTTTGACCCTTAACCGAGTCCACTTTAGTATAAGTGGGATAATAGTCGGAACCGCCACGCTCTGCAATGACATAGGTCACGTCTGAGAGGTCTACATATCCGTCGTAATTGCCGACATTCGACTCCTCCCATGTGAATGTCACCTTGTCGGGATGCTCTGCTGTGCGACGATTTTCGGGTTCCAGCGGCGATGTCTGTCCTACATATATAGCTACCGGCTTACAGTAGAAGCCCGCGCCCTGCTCGTTCACTGCTGCCACACTATAGATATTGATGCCGTTTGTTGCGGTATTGTCTGTGAATGTCACTGTCGCACCGGGTTTGGCTGATGGTGCCTCTGCCACTACCTTGCCCGAACGGCGGATGAGGAACTTGGTTATATTCTCGAGCTTGCTGCCGCTGTAATTCTTTTCTGGGGCCTTGAATGAGAGAGTGGCTTGCAGTGCTCCCTTCTCAGCGGCTACAACAGAAAGATTGCTAACGCTGTCGGGAGCGTTTAGCGAGATGCCCTCGCCAATAGTGATATCGTCGATTTTCAGACCTTGCTGTCCCTTACTGCTGATGTCGTGGAAGCCGATATACAACTCCTCGTCTTCTGTGGGCGTGAAGGTGGCTTTGCGCACTTCATAGTCGGAGAGTTCTATAGTCTCCTCGGCAAGCAGTGTCTCTGTCATGCCGGCAGCCGTTGCGCTTTTGCCATACTTCACCTCAAACTTCTGCGGATACCATTTTGAGGTGCCCTTGACACGGAACGATAAATTGTATACGCTACCTGCTTTCACCTTCAGAGCCGGCAGTATAAGCCACTCGTCGGCATCTGCGTTCTCCGATTTTGCAGTAGTTGCACATGCGTCCTGATCGTTTGACCAGTTAGGCTCGTCCCAAGCCCATGTTACACCGTCGCCGTTGCCGTCGATTATTTCATAGAGCGCCATCTCCGAAGCATCGTCAAACGTACCATAGAAAGGTGGCGTGATGGCGTTGCCGAAAGCCACATAGTTGCTCACAACCTCATCGCCCTTCACTCCGCCGTTGACGGGTGTGATGCCATAGCCGTATACGGCCTTGTTGGCATCGGAAGGAAGCGTCTCTGTATAGGATGTGCCAGCGTAGCCTTCCTGCACAATCTTTCCTTCTGGGTATCTCACAATGTTATATTTGATGTCGCCCATATAACCTCCGTAGAGTCCTTCTGTAGGTGCGCTCCACGTGATGTTCACCTTGCCGTTCTGGTCAATGGTGGTTGTTACGTTCTGAGCCGATTTCGGCTTGTCCATACCGATATACTTGCTGCCAAGAAGGCGTGGGCTCTGTCCTGCTTCATTGGCAAGAGTGATGATGAAGTTCACGTTCCCGTTGTCTTTCAGCGTCACGTTCTGACGTACCTTACTGCCTGCTGCGGCTTTACCCTCGGCAAGGGTGTCGGTGCCGTCGGTGATGGTATAGGTGATATCGCCGTTGAGTTCATCGCCGCCGAACGTCTTTGTTGGCACATCAAAACAGACATCGCCCGTGAGCGAGCCGTTCTTGAAGTCGAATGTAAGGTTCTCGGCAATGGCAGGTGCTCCGTCCTCGGCTGCAGGCTTCGGGATAGAGAGCATTGTTATCATGTTCTGACCCTCGAAATCGCCGACAAGCGACAGACTTGCGTCGGTGAGGTCTACAGTGTAGAGTGTCGACTTCTTGTCGGCCTCTACACAGGCCCAATAGAAGGTGTTGGTCTTTTGGTCTATCTCACCACTCTGGTAGTAGAAGCTACCATCGCTCAACTTCAGTTGCTTGCCCGTTGAGCCTATATAGGTCTCTGCTGCAGTATCGGTGTCTATCTTGTAGAGGTTGCCGTCGGTAGCTACACCATAAAGCACGCCCTGCTTGGTCACACCCATTGCCACATACGAGTGGCGCAAGTCGCCAATCTTGGTGCGCGTCATCTTCTCGTAGTCGACAATGCAAAGCTCGTCGCCGTTTCCTTCCGAATTGAGGAAGTCGCCATATACCGTCGAACCATCGGGCGCAATAGCCGTTTCGTTGGCTATGAACGATTTGTTGTCAATCGACTTTTCTGCAAGTTTCTCCCACGTGTCTGTGTTATACTTATAATAGTATATCATATCAACACCCCAGAAGTTCTGATACATGATGAAGTAGAGATTGTTGCCAATCCATGCTCCACTGCCCGTAGCACGGAAGAAGTCTTCAACATATAGCTGCTTAACCTTTACGGGATCTTTAGCCATAAATTCATACCATCCGTAAGCGTAATAGTCTTGGCTGACACTGGCCCACCTGTTGTCGAAGAGCACATTGCCCCAAAGCTTCCGGCCATCCTCGGATGCCACACGCATAATTGTGTTGCTAATGCTTGGGGCAGATTGCTGTGTAGCTCTAACCTGAGCATTTGCACCACAGATTGCGAAGTTCGCTAACAGTGCAATTGCCCCGATTCTTGATAAAGTGTACTTTTTTCTCATATTTTTTTAATTGGTTATAGTGTAAAAAGAGTTTTAGAAAAGAAATTCTATGCAAAGATACATTATTGATATTTAGGAATAAAAGGTTTGGCAGCCTTTCTTGCAAAGTGACACGCAAAATACCTACAACTTGTTAGTTGGTTTGTGCTCAAATGAGCAAAATGTACACAAATAGGTATCGTATCGTGCAATGTGTTTGTTGAAGTTCTCGGTTCTTTAGTGTATACGTATCGGTTGTTTGTAGTGGGAACGTGCCACCGCTCGCGTCCGCCGTCCGAACGGATTGCGTTCGCCGTCCAATCAGATTGCGTTCGCCGTCCGATCAGATTGCGTTCGGAGAACGATGACAAAGCGACGGCAACTGCCGCGTTAACACTGAAATGATTGTTTGCGAACACACGCTGCAAACTATCTAAAAGAACGTGAAAAAGCAGAAAAACTCGCTGTTTTATTTGGCTGGTACGCCGAAATAATCTATATTTGCGCTGTCTTAGTTACATAACGGCATTGACGTTAGCCGACGAAAGACAAACAATTTAAAAACGAAAGAATCTATTATCAACTAAAAAACCTTTTATACTATGAACGTAGAGAAAATCATGCATGATCTCGAGGCTAAGCACCCGGGAGAAGCCGAGTATTTGCAGGCAGTACGCGAAGTTCTTATCTCAATCGAGGACGTTTACAACCAGCACCCAGAGTTCGAGAAAGCTAAGCTTATCGAGCGCCTTGTAGAGCCGGAGCGCATCATCACATTCCGTGTTCCTTGGACAGACGACAACGGTGAGGTACATGTAAACATCGGCTACCGCGTACAGTTCAACGGCGCCATTGGCCCGTACAAAGGCGGCTTGCGTTTCCACCCGTCAGTGAACCTCTCAATCCTGAAGTTCCTCGGTTTCGAGCAGACATTCAAGAACGCACTCACCACATTGCCTATGGGCGGTGGCAAGGGCGGTTCAGACTTCTCTATCCGCGGCCGTTCAGACGCAGAAGTAATGCGTTTCTGCCAGGCATTCATGACAGAGCTCTATCGCCACATCGGTCCTGATGAGGACGTTCCGGCAGGCGACATCGGCGTAGGCGGCAGAGAGATTGGTTATCTCTTCGGCATGTATAAGAAGCTCACACACCAGTATCAGGGCGTGCTCACAGGCAAGGGCTTGGAGTTCGGCGGTTCGCGCATCCGTCCTGAGGCTACCGGTTACGGCGCACTCTACTTCGTACAGCAGATGCTCGCAACACGCGGTCTCGACATTAAGGACAAGACAATCGCTATCTCTGGCTTCGGCAACGTAGCTTGGGGCGCAGCCAAGAAGGCTACAGAGCTCGGTGGTAAGGTTATCACTATCTCTGGTCCTGACGGATATATCTACGACGAAGCAGGCATCGCAGGCGACAAGATCGACTACATGCTCGAGCTCCGCTCTTCAGGCAACGATGTCTGCCAGCCGTACGAGGACGAGTTCCCAGGCTCTAAGTTCGTTGCAGGCAAGAAGCCTTGGGAGGTTAAGGCCGACATCTACCTCACATGCGCTACACAGAACGAACTCAACGGCGCCGATGCCGACATGATTCTCGCTCAGAAGCCGTTGTGCGTTGCCGAGGTTTCTAACATGGGCTGCACAGCTGAGGCTGTAGACAAGTTTGTTGCTGCTGAGCAGCTCTTCGCTCCTGGCAAGGCTGTCAACGCAGGTGGCGTAGCTACATCTGGTCTCGAGATGACTCAGAACTCTATACGTCTGAGCTGGAGCGAGAAGGAAGTAGACGAGAAGCTCCACTACATCATGCACTCTATCCACGAGCAGTGCGTGAAGTACGGCAAGCGTGCTGACGGCTACATCGACTATGTACGCGGCGCTAACATCGCTGGCTTCATGAAGGTAGCCAACGCTATGATGGCTCAGGGCATCGTATAATGCTCCCGACCGCCGCATAAAACAATATGAATACGTGAAAATAAGAAATACGACATTAGTAATTCTTGCAACAATAAGCCTTGCCTATGTCTGCGCACAAACGCAGACAGGCAAGGCCTCGTTCTATTCTAAACGTGCCACAGGCTCTCGCACAAGCAGCGGAGAGCGCCTGCACCACGACAGTCTGACGTGCGCTCACCGCACCTATCCCTTCGGCACGCTGCTGCGCGTAACCAACGAGCGCAACGGCAAGCAGGTTATCGTGCGCGTCACCGACCGCGGTCCGCACGGACGCGGACGCATCATCGACCTCTCTTATCGCGCCGCCAGCGAACTCGGCATCATTGCGCAAGGCGTAGCCGTCGTGAAGGTGGAGCGCGTACATACCTCCAAAATACCATTCAAGCCCGAAGAAGATGTCTTCCCCGAGCTCGATTTTGAAGTCACAGAATACACGCTGCCCGAAGACGGCGTGTTCCATTTCAACAACAATGATCAGCAGGTTAATGTCAAGAAGCTGAATACTCCTGCAAAGAAGAAACAGTCTGTGGGCAAGAAGAAACAGACTACTCATAAGAAGCGTTCTAAGGGCAGGAAGTAGGGTGGAGCTTTTGCCACTCTTCAAGCAAAAGCCCGGCTATGTAGCCGTCGCTACGGCAGTGCATGTCAGCAATGCCTTCGCTAATCATTTTGTAGACATACGAGTCGTAGAAGAACTCCAAGGAGTTTTCTAAAGAAATTCCGCTCTGCTCGCTGAACAGTTTTACGATGCGGGCATATTTCATTTGAAGTATAGTCTTGTTTGCTTCCATTAGCTCATTTCATGCTAACGTTCCTCTTTTTTTCAGTATATCAATCAAATCGTTCATAATGTAGTCCTTGCTGAACGTGTGGAGCACATCGTAGCAAGGCAGAATATATCCGTCCAAGATTCCAGACGAACGAAGCATTTTGTAAACTTTGCTTGCGCTCATGTTAAGACGCTCGGAGAGATTGCCTACGCAATACGTTATGAAATCCAGCTGATACTCTTGCATAAATTAAAATCTGTGTAGTATTATATTCGCAAATATACTTCTTTTTGACTAATCAGCCAACTTTTATTGCCGTTTTCTTATAATTCGTATGCTTTGTATTGCTATTTTTTCTAACTTTGTAATGCAAAGTATATTAACGTGTTAAAAACAAACTAATCATGTTGAAGCAAATCATAACCGCAATCTCGCGCTCGTTCCTGCAGCGTATGCTCCATATTCACGACATCTACCGACTCAAGAACCTCAACTACAAGGAGGATATTGAGGCGGCTGTGAAGAAATAGACAGCTATGCCGACGTTTTTATAAAGATAATTGACGATTTACAAACTGTAACAGAAGACTTCAGCCTTCACAATAAACAATAGAGTTATGAAGAAATGTTTGATAATGCTTTTAGGTGGAGCGATAACGGTGAGCAGTTGCTCCACTGGCGCAGGCACCGGTGCCTACGCAGGCGGCTCAATGGGCTCGGTGCTCGGCTCCGCAATCGGCGGAATCGTGGGCGGACCGCGCGGACACGATATAGGTACGGTCATAGGTATGGCTACGGGTGCAGCAGCTGGTGCGGCTGTGGGCGACGCTGCCGAGAAGAAGCAGTGCCAGAGTGTGGGCATGCCGACAGAAGAACAGCAGCAGCGCAGACCGTCTGAGCGCGAGATGCGTGCGCGCCGCAACCAGCGCATTCAGCGTGAGAAGGCTATGCAGCGTCAGCAGATGCAGCAGAACGATGCCGAATACGATGATGATGTGTACTTCGACGCGAAGAAGCCAAGAGATATTGACGCGAAGAAACTCAGAACTTACGATGCTGAGGAGCCAGGAAAGCCAGAAAAACCTATGCCGTTCTACAATAACGAGGGCTTCCCGGAGGGTCAGCACTTCAAGTTGGAGCGCATACCGAGAAAACAAATCGACAACAATGTGCAGGAGGAACTGCCGCAGGAGAGCCGTCTTGACACTGATATCGTTGTCGATGAAACCAATTCAAGTGACGACAGTTTCGACTTTGAAAAGGGAGAATAATAAGAAGACTTGTAATAAAAGTAGCGGAGGCCGGAGACCTCCGCTACTTTTTTATTTCAGTACGAATACCTTTGTCTCGTGTGCAGCCACGGTGCCCTTCCATTTGTTTGCACGCTGCGCTATGTTGCGGTGCTGCCAGACGTCGCGCACGGTGTACTTGCCGTTGAGTCCGACGGTGGCGAAGTTGAGGCTCACGCGCTGTGCTGCGTCCGACGGATTGAGGATAGCCACGGCGTGCGAACCGTCAGCCAGCGGTTTCACGTACACCTGATGCGTCGGCTCGTTCACGATGCGCTCCGCAGCCTTGCCCAGAGCGTCCTGATTGATGGCAATAATCTCCTTGTTGAGCAGTATGCGGCGGTCGTCGTCGGTCACTTTGCGCAGGTCGTTGGTCATGGCGAGCACCGACGAGAGCATACACCACATGCTCATCTGCGTCTGATATTCGGTCTGAGTGCAGCCCACGCCGCCGAGATCGCTCGACGGACCGCCCGTTCCGCGCAGACCAACCACGAGCATGTCCATGTCGGGCCATTGTCCCGGGCGGGCATGCTTGGCGAGTGGCGCCGTAATGTTTACGATGTCGAGGATGCCCATGCCGCCTTCCTTCACGATGTCCTTCCACATGTCTCGTACGTCGTAAGAAGTGCGCCAGAGCTGTCCGCCCACTTCCTCGCACCACTCCTCGCCTTGGCGCTGTCCCCATTCGCAGATGCCGAGCACGATGTCGCGGCCCGACTTCTGCAGGGCGTCAGCCATTGTGCGGTAGCGCTGTCTTGCGGTGGCGCTGTCCTCTGGCGCGTTGCAGTAGTCGTACTTCAGATAGTCGATGCCCCACGAAGCGAAGGTGCGTGCGTCCTGCTCCTCGAAACCGAGGCTCGCTGTCCATCCACCGCAGGTGAGTTGCGCCGCATCCGAGTAGATGCCGAGCTTCAGACCCTTAGAGTGAACATAGTCGGCGAGCGCCTTTATGCCCGACGGGAACTTCTCAGGGTCGGGTATGATGTTGTTCTGTCGGTCGCGTCCGCCCTGCCAGAGGTCGTCGATGAAGATATATTCGTAGCCGGCGTCGCGGAATCCGCCTTCGACCATAGCGTCCGCTGTCTCGCGGATAAGCTGTTCGTTGATGTTGCCCTGGAAGAGGTTCCATGTCATCCAGCCCATTGGCGGTTTCGGCGCAAGTTGTTTGCGTGGAGTGGGGGCGTTCTCAGCCGAAGCGAAGAGCGACGAAAGGCAGAGAGCTGCTGAGAGAATAAAAGATTTGTTCATAATGATTTGTTTATTGGTTGTTTGTTATTGAGATGTTGAGGTGTTGAGATGTTGAGATGGTGAGGTGGTGAGATGTGATGTTGAGGTGTTGAGATATGATGTTGAGGTGTTGAGATATGCATTGCTAATGTCAACATAACACCATCTCACCATCTCACCACCTTTATTGTACAAAGTTAGCAATAATTTCCGTTCGTTCTGTATAATGTCCCCGATTTTCTTTGCTCATTGAAACGTAAAGGTTAATTTTGCACGTAGCGGAGGTCTCCGGCCTCCGCAGCACCAAGTGTATAGCATGAAGAGTTGTAT